>VYLQ01000013.1_pt1 | contig 129515 bp, 94 predicted proteins | sample 5115351 | NCBI WGS metagenome assembly VYLQ01 (sample SAMN12291776, study PRJNA351875) | freshwater metagenome | isolation source: freshwater lake | place: USA: Michigan, Lansing Lake | collected 2013-08-14 | reverse complement strand
CCCGCTGTACGATCCGTATTTCCAGGTCCAACCGTATAGGTTAGGTTGTAAGTGCCATCATTATTGTCCGTGAAGGAAGTAATTGATTGCCCGTTAATAGTTGATGTTCCTTGCGTGAGAAGCGTTTCGGCTCCACCGGCAGTTACGGTAATGGTCACGATGTCTCCAATTTTGGCAGTTCCGGTGCTGGGCGATGCTACAGCAGCGGTAATTGTTGGAGCTGTGTTGTCTACCGTTAATGTAGCTGCAGAGGCAGTTGAAATATTTCCGACAGCGTCCAGCACAAATAGTTTATAGCTACCGGCAGTTGCAGGTGAGAGAATAGAGGTGGATGTTCCGCTTGCAGCTTTTGTCATGGTAGGTCCTGCTGCAAATACAGTGGTTCCGGCAGGAGCAAACCATACGTTGTTGGATCCGGTTCCGGAACTTACAATGGTTACAGTAGTACCACCCTGTTTAGAGATACTAGCTGGGAAAACTACATCTTGGTTGGTAGGGGCAGTGTTTGGATTTTCCGTAGCAGGTGCTAGTATGCTAGTAGCTGTTCCACTGACTGCTTGCGTCATGGTTGGACCCGCCACAAACGTGGTAGTTCCGGCAGGGGCAAACCATACTTGATTAGATGCAGTTCCAGAGCTCACAATCGTCACCGAAGCACCGCCTTGAGCAGAAGTGCTTGAAGGATATACGGTGTTTTGATTGGTTGGAGCATTGGCGTCTATAGTAACTGTGCCACCTGAACTTGCTGCACCTGTAAATGCTACTGATGGACCAGATCCATTCGTTAATATGATGCTTAGCGGAATTACACCAACGGAAGCTCTATCTGTATTTCCTGATACAACCTGATAGTCAATTGAAAATGTAGTAGCCGTGATTGTTTGAAAGTTCGTTGGTGTTACACCATTTACAGTACTTGTTCCCACCCCCGTAGGGGTATTGGCTGCAGTAATGGTGAGGGTAATTACATCATTTATCTTATAATTCCCTCCAGGGATTGTAACCCCCGAAATAGTTGGAACTTGCCCGAAAGCAAAAAATGTACAACTGCTAATTAATAACGTTGTAAAAATTCTCTTCATAGTGGTAGCGTATTAAAAATTCAAAAAAAGTACTTACTAAAATTATCGATCAGAGCAAAGGGTGTGTCACTAACCCCAGTCAGTGTCTAATATTTTTTCTGGGTTATTTACCAACTCTAACTCGCTTGGTAACTATTCTATATTTCCGTTTTTATCAACTTTCATCACTAAAATACTTTTGGTGTTAGCCAAATTAGTAGTTCCTAAAATCACATGGCTACCATCAGAAGTAGTGATGATTCGAGCACCGACATCTTCGTATTTGCTTCCATAACTTTTTGTCCAACGTTTTTTTCCATCACTATCAACTTTAATTAGACAATAATCGGTTTCACCACGGCCTGCAGTTCCGGATATCTTGGCAGTGCCTAATAGAATATAACCACCATCTTGCGCCGCGGCAACGCTGTTTCCATCGGCATCTCCATCTTGCGCGGGAAATGGATAAGTGAATGCGAAGTATTCGTTCGTCGAGAAATAGCGTTTAAAGCTAATGTTGAAAACACCGGGTGATGTGCCAGTAAGTGGGGCGTTACTTTTTCCGACTAAGAAAAAGGTATCACCACCCAGTGGGTTAATGATGTCATTGGTAGTTTCTGTAAACGCACTACTGGGTGTGTAATCGTAAAAGGTAGTAAGTGAATTGGTGGGTGCTTTTACCAACCGGATATTAGCCGGGTTGCTATTTTTAATAACTGTTCCCCCCCAGTAGGAGTTATTTAAATTATCTTGAAAAAGTCTGTTGGGAATGTTTGCCGATTGTCCGGCTCCATAGAGGCGAGTCCACAATGGGGTGATAGTTGAATTGCTGCCATTCACAGCGGCAGGCGTAAACTCAGTGAGCAACATATTGTCTTTGATTGGATCGGTAACCGACGCGAGCACACGAAAATTAGCACCGGCCATTGCCACTGCCATTCCTTTTGCCTCATAGGTCGTGCTCATGGTTTTTGGTGAATTTTTGATGTCTCCATTATCATCCACTGTAAAAATTAAAAGCTGCGACTTTTGACTTTTAATATCTTCCCCTACAATTACGTAACCTCCGGTCGGATCAATCGCAAAACCATTGCCTTTGTAGCTATCGGTTGTATTCGTCATGTCCGGATAAAGTTTCTGCCAACGCAAATTGCCAAACGCATCTGTTTTGATCAGTTTTATTTTGAAGGTCGCATTAATGGTGCCATCGACAAGTTGAGTGGTCGCTAAAATTAATAATCCCTTATCGGGTGTTTCCATAATTGCCTTGGCTTCATCGCTATTGCCACCATTGAAATAGCGAATAAATGTAGGAGCAGAAGCAGGACCAACGGATTCTTCGCTGGCACATGATGCCAGCACGAGAAGGGCAAAAACAAATTTCTTCATCGAACGATTATTTGCGGTGCGTTTTTTTCTTAGGTCTGAATATCGGAAGCGATCCTCCAATCATGATAGACACGTTATTGATGGTGTAGTCATCAGGAACATATGCGTAATCAAAGGCGGATTCAAAATTGGTGCGCTTGGCAGGATTGGTAATGTTGGAAAGGCCATGCTGATACCGGACTTCTCCGGTCAGATAAATAGCACCTACTTTTATTTTCACTCCTGCACCGGCAACGACTGAAAACACAACTGTATTCACAGTAGTGGTAACATCCAGATCAGGACCGGACGTAACGTTGCCGGACTTGAACGTGTGGACGGCTTGAAGTGTGGAACCAATCAAATAACTGGCGCTCGGTCCAAGCGTAACATACGGATTGAAAACGGATTTCTTTCCTTTCTTTTCTTTGGCCAGTTTATATTGCAGCAACACATTTAGATCCAACCAGTTTTGAGTTACAGATCCTTCCAGCGTTGAAATTGAAGTTACACCTGGATCACCTAGTAATGGACGTGGATTGCTAATGCCATACGTGCGCGGAACATACAGAACATCAGGAGCAAATGTGAGTTTTTTCAGAAAACCCTTTTTAGAATTTTGAAAGATCGCTCGCTCAAAGGATAAGCCCAACTGAAAACCAATTTGGGGTGTGTAGGTTTGTTTTCCCACTCCATTGCCAGCCACATAGTAATTGGCCAATACATTGTTGAAGGAGGTATTTACACCCAATTTTAAACCAATATTGAAAATGGGTTTGGTGCGGAATGTATTGTACAAACCAATGAATTCCTGCGGGTCAACATCTTCGTTATACTCAAAGAACGGATCAGTTTTTAACAACTTGAGCATACTACTATCAGCTCTTTCGGGTTCTTCGAGATAAAGAAAAGACATGGTGAGCAGCTTGAGGGCTTCTACTTTTTCTTGTTTGGTGAAACCTAGGTTCAAGCAAGGTTCTACTAACTCACGAATTTCATGCAATCGCCCTTGATCATAGATAGAGCGTGCTAGCCGCAATTTTTGTGCACAATTCGTAGATACATCTTGAGCGATAACTGAAATACAATGTCCGATAAAAAAGATAGCCACTAAAATTCTCTTCATGCTTTCGTTATTTTAAGTTAGGACATGTTATTTCACGCGGTAAATCGTCGGCCACAAAAATCTCCCATTCTTCCTGCGTCATATTCCGTTTTAACTTTCCACAAAGTTCTCCGGCCATGGTAGTGATTTGCGTAGGCCATGCATGAATGGTGTAATCTGTTTTCAAAAGCCCGGTGGTGATGCTGTGCATACCTGCCATGATTTGCTCATCATCCGGAGAGAACGACATGCTCCACACCCAGTCATTATTATTTAAAACCATTGGCTGCTCCTTGAGTGCTTTCATATTCCACAAACGAAGCGTTTTATCCTTGCTGGCAGTTGCCATGAAGGTACCGCTATGATTGAATTTGATTTGCTCGATTTGCGAAGTATGACCGGATAGAGTCCGTCTTGGAATACCGTTATTTATAAGACGAATTTCACCTTTTTGATCGCCTACGATGACATCGCTGCTATTCGGAACAAAGGCTACGGCTAGAACATCATTAAACTGTCCTCTCAATATATTGTATTTCGTGGCAGCAAAGTTTCTCTTCACATCCCAGATGTACAGATTGCCATCTTCGCCAACGCCGGCAAGCTTCGTGCCATCGGTGTTCAAATCAATGGACATAATTTTCTCTTTGGAATTCACAATTTCCTTCACCGTAGTGAGATCGGAATACATGATGCTATGTCCGGAATTGCTGCGGGCAAAGAAACCTTTTCCATCCGGAGCGAAGTTGATATTTTCGATATCGGATTTGAAGCCGGTAATCTTTTTAGGCTCCGCTGTCGGATTATTCAAATCAAGGATCATCGCATAGTTTGCATCGCGGTTATCAGCGTACAATCCACCAATGGCCAATAAATTTCCGTCAGGACTCACATCCATGGTGTAAATCTGATAATACACGCCGATGGCGCTGGGCACTGGCATAAAGAATTCTTTGATAAGCTTTCCGCTCCAAATGCCACCTTGTTGTTTCCATTGGAAAATTTTACCATCGCTTCCTCCAGAATACAAGGAGTTGGTTTTAACGCTGGTTACGAGTGCACGCGCTGCTTTTGTATGGCCTGCTAAACTTAGTGTGAGGGGATGACTATTCTTTTCGAGCGCTGCATAAAGACCATTGTAAATATCATCATCATAAACGTAGCCATCGTACTTCTTGTTAAAGTTGTAGGCTTGTTGAGCCAATAGTGATTGCTGCACGGTGTCATTCAACTGGCGCGATTTAAGTGCAATACTTTTTGCAATGGATAGGTAGCGTCTTCTGTCAGCATCGCGTTTCGCTTCAATTGCTTTTTTCTCACTGGCTACTGCGGCATCTTTTGCTTTTATCGCTTCTGCTTTGGCTATGTTCGCAGCCCGCTCTGCTTTCGTGGCTTTATCCAAGTTCTCCAGAGCCTGCGCCTTCGCTACCACAGCTTCGTCGCGAGCAATCTCTGCATCTTTTTTGGCTGCTTCCGCTTTTCGCTTTTCTTCTTCTGCGATATCTTTAGCTTTTTCAGCAATATCCTTTTGCGCCAATGCGTCCTGAGCACTTTTTTCGGCCTTAACGGCCAATCCCTTTGCCAAGGCTTCTTGCTTCTGTGCCTCGGCTCGTTGCACGAAAGCGAATACCAGGAACATAAGTGCAATCACCATCAATACACCGAATACGATGGCCGTAGTGCGCGCGCGCTCCAGCTTTCGCTTTTGCTCGAGTTCTTTAATCCGCTGTTCGGTTTCAAATTCCTTTTTCGAATATTCGAGGAAGATGATCGTTCGCTCAAAAGCTGGATTGTAGCGTTGCCCCCACACCAAAGTAGGTTTGTGCTTCGCTTGCCAGTTAAGTGCCAGTTGTAAATCGGGTGGTCTCCAAAGACCGGCCTTGCCCACCTGATACATGGCGGCTGCCTCCGCTAAGCGCAAATACATCTGCACCGCATCGGCCTCATCGTCCACCCAGTTTTTCAACCGCACCCAAATGCGCATCAAACTTTCGTGCGATATATCAATCATGGAACGGCTGTGCAGCGGTGTTCCATAAGAAGGTGTCAACAAAGATCTTCCCGGTTCACGGAATTTTTCGATTACTGCGATTACATCGTTTTCCGATACATCGGCAATGGATGCAATTTCATTTAAGCGGGTAGGTCTGCGTATACCAAAGTTCTCGCCCCGCTTTTCAGTGATGGCTTTGAACAATATTTCGCAAATGCGCTGCTGTTCTTCATCCAATTCGTCAAAGGCTTCATTGGCGTGCATCGACAACGCCTCGGACATGGTGCCGATTGCCTCGTAGTGCTTTAGATCGACCAGTTCACCTTCATAATCTTTGTAGCGACTCCAATAGCTCCACGTACGCATGAGTGCGTGCTGAAGAATCGGCAACTGATCAGGATTGTCGCCCAAATCATTCAGCAACTGCTGAACCAAACGCGGGGCAATGTTCGCATTACCTACGGCTACGGGTCCTTCAATGGCTCTGCGCTTTTGTTCGCGCGTCATCTGAGGAATCAGATAGTGGCTATCGTTGATCTTGCGTGTTAATTCAGGAAACTGTGCGCAATCACCGATAAAGTCCGAGCGCATGGTGATGGCCACATAAATAGGAGAGTCTTCGTAGTTTACAGCCTCCATCAATAAGTTGATAAATGCCAGTGACTCGTTCACAGAGCTGGGATCGGTGCTGTCTTTGAATCGGAACAATTCTTCAAACTGATCAACTAATACCAAATAGTTGATGTCCGCCGAACGTCTGGATTGCTGAATGGCCTCCACAAGACCGAGCGAACTACTTCGCAAAAGGGTTGAGACGATCGTGCGTTTGATTTTTTTATCTTCGGTGTCCGCGAGATTATAATCTTTCGCAGTTTTCAACAGCGACTCGGCTAAGTTATCGATGGGACCTGAGCCTGGGCGTGTAACGATTACCTCCCAATTCGGGCTGGCATCGGTTAGGAATCCACCATATAAAATGGGAAGTACCCCACAATAAATAAAAGATGATTTACCACTACCGGATGGACCGATGACACCAACAAATCGACTCTTCGAGAGTTTGAGTAGCACCTCATCGCTTTGACCTTCGCGGCCAAAGAAAAGATGACTTTCTTCAATCTTAAAGGGCCTTAACCCTGGGAAGGGGTTTTCGGTTCCAACGGCGGCTGTAGATTCAGGGGATTCGTCTACGATCTGACTCATAGTTTACTTGAGATTAATGTGTGGATTAGCTTCCAAATTCGCTTAAAAAGTTTTTCAAGGTTTCAATCGATAGGGCATGATCGGCAGAAATCAATGTGAGATTTTGATTTTTATAACTGTCGAGATTTCCGCTGCCAACAATGGCTTTGCCTTGAATTGGTTTTTTTCTTCCAAAGCCGGGTGCCTTCAATAAATCGAGTACTTTCATACGCACCCACTGATCGTTTACTTTTCCTTTGAAAATAATGGCAGCATCAAAATTCTTTAAGTTTTCGATGTGGCGCTTTCGCACATCCAGTAAGTCGCCTTCAAACGCAGGAGATAAAACTTTAAAACCTGATTTTTCGATTGCCTCTTGAAAAGGTTTTACCTCCGCGGAATCAACACGGTCATGCACGAGGTAAACAGACTTGCCACCGGTTTCGTCAAAACCAATGCGCTCTTGTGAATCCAATAATTCCTCGCGCACAATGTTTTTGAAATCTTCCAATGGATTCTGCATGATTTCGGCACCTTCCTGCGCTTCGGTATCGCGCTTCAGCGTTTCAATAAATGCTTTCTGTTTGTCGCTGGCATTTTTCAGGTTCTGGGCAATCCAAATCAATCTTGAAAATTCTTTTTTGGATTGTTTTTTCGCCAAGGCACATTCGGCCGCTAGCTTGTTTTGCATGTCAACAATCGAGCGATCGGCTCCGTCCGGAATTTCGCCATAGGCACTACCGATCAGGTGAATGGAAAGCGAGCACTCTTCAAGGTCTTTTCGAATGGAACGCTCAACCTCCTGCATGTTGGTGGGTAGGGTTTGGTTGGGCAACACCACATACCCGTGGCGAAGTAGCTCACGTTTGATGATGTTTCGCTGCACCGACAAATCATGACCGGTTTCGGCCAGATATATGGTTTTACGTTTATAAATATTCTTTACTTCCGAACGTGCATCTCCCTCTTTTAGCACCACCAGTGCTTCATGAATATCGTAGGCTAAATCCACCATCTTCATCCAGTACTGCTTTTCGGCTTCCGCACTAAAGAAGTCAGAATACTCTTTCATGCTTCCCGTCTCGTCATCCAACTGATACATTTCATAACCAATGGAATCGCGCAGGCGAGGAGGCTGCTCGTGTATACCGATGGGCGACTTCAAAACTTTGAAAACTCGATTGGTTTTAGTTTTGGCGCTGGTCTTATAAAACGCCTCCACCAAATCGAGGCAACGCCCTGATTCAGCAAACTCCTTCGTTAGAATGGTGACCAGAATGGCCGCATTGTCCAACGCCGGCGCGGTGGCTGTGTCAAACTCGCTTTTAATGACAATATTGGGTTTTGTGCCCAACACTTGAAGAAGCATCAGTTCCAGAAATTTCTTGAATTGGGTAACCCAACCCTGTTCGCTTTTCTTGGCTACTTCATTATCTTTTTCTGCATACGTTACAAGTACATCAATCTCAAATGCCATGGTTTAAATCGTTTGGTTGGCTACTTCTTTTTTTCTTTCGGTTACATTGTAAATGAGGCCTTGCGCCAAATCATGGTGGCTGGCCATCACAAAATAAAAATCTGCAATGTTGATTTTAAAAATGACTGCGCGATTCACTGCTTCTACTTCGGTTATCAATGGTGTGGGGCTCTCCTGAAAAAGATCACCGAATACTTCGCCTTGATTTAAAGGCTGTACAACTTCGGTATTATTTTTCAAAACCACATCACCGGAGGCTTGAATAAAGATGGGGCTTTCGCCCGGAGCAATCGGTAATTTTTCGCGTGGGTTTAGGGTGATGGGCACAATCTTATCGGCAAGGTCGCTCAACACTTTTCCGGTAATGCCGGCAAAGGCGGGCAAGCCTTTGATGAGCATCACCATCTCGATGGCTAAGAAGAAACCATCATCAAGCCCATCGAGCAATTGATTGTTTTCGATAGATGAATCGAGGAACTTTTTGTCTTTGAAAGGAAGTCGATCGGCTACTACCTGATAGGCTTCTTTGTCTTTATTGTAGATTACCCATGCAGTCGTTTCCTGTAACAGCTTGTCGCGGTTAAACATCTGACTGATTAATCCACGACTCACCCTGAACCCGTCGATGTAGGCAGTCGAGTGAATAGCACACACTTTAGTCCAGCGGTTGTTATAATTAAAATCCCGATTGAGAATGTAGTTCAGGGTTTGAATGGGATTATAACTTTCGCGGGGGAAGAAGGTTTGCAGTTTTTCGAGTTTATCAGCTGTGGAGCTATCATCCAACAATGGAATCAACTTGGGTTTTAAATCTTGTTCCACAAACAAATCCAAAAGTTCCAGTGCATACTGAATGCTGTCAGGTGTTCCTAATTCCACGTTGGTTTTCACCAATTGAATGGACTCCGGCTCGTACAATAAGGAGAGGAGCAAGGTGAGGTGTTCGTAGTTTTCACGGATTTCTTCACGCAACGCTTCGCGCACATATTTGAAGTGGTCGCCTTCGGCTAATTCATCAAGGGCTGCCAGATTCCAAAGTGTTTTATTCATCTCTACATCCAATAATTCTTTTACCGCCAGGGCTTCTTTGCCGGTAGCTCGGTAATTAATCAGACGCAGTGAGTATAAAATCTGTCGAACAATTCGTTTGTCTGGATAGTCAATTTTTTTCCAGAGCAAAGGCATTCCTTCCTTGCCACCAATGTGTCCGATGATTTGGATCAGCTTCACCATCACCAACTCGTTTTGACCCGACTTGTGGAATGCAGATTCTATGTAAGGCAATACCGGTTCACCGGCTTCTTTCAATGCAGCAGAGGCCAGATGCGAATACAGGGGCGACGCGAGAAGTTCGATCAGTACACCCCATGTTTCCTGCTTCTTTACCTTACGGGCGGTGAGCAGCGCTTCGTTACGAACTTTTTGATCAGCATCGCGAAGCAATTCCAATAAAATGAAAATGGTTTTTTGGTTTGTGAGCTTGCGCAAAAGTTTAGCTGCCAATAAACGATCTGCTTGTTTCACCGACTTACTGATCTTCATCAACTTGTCGGGAGAGATCGACAGCATGTCGCTATCTTCGGCGGCGCCGGCAGCTTGTGAGGCCAGGCCTTTGATTTCCTGACCCTCGGCAGGTTGTAAGCCTAGTTCCTTTATTTTATCAAGTGCAAATTGTTTTACTTTTCTGATTTTACTTTCGCTTAGCTCTACGAGTGCTGATTCAAACAAAGCTGGCTCGAGTTTTTCCATCAGCTTCAAGCCATAGATCACTTTTTCTTCAGCGGTGCTCTGAATCTCTTTGCCCAGCACGCTATCCATAGTGTATTCGCGCACCACGTCTTTCTCTACGGCAGCTTTATTTTTTACCAACGATGATTGCAAGGTTTCGCGGTAGCCGGTGTACATACGGTTCGTAAGCCAGTACCAAAGCATCAGAATCGGAATAGTGAACAAGGTGATGGTTAAGAGATTGAATATTTCAAACTTGTTAATAATAACGATCGCGCCCCCGGCTACCGTGCTGGCAACGGCCATCACAGTACCTTCAATTTTTGTTTGTGTATCGATTTTTATCTCTTTGTCGATCGGAACATAATAAAATTTGAATGTGGGATTGTCTAGCGCGTCTTTCAGTGAATTGACGAAAAGTTTACTCATGGCCACCGCGATAAAGAAATAAATCAACGAGCCTCCTTTGGCAGTATCTAAGTCATACCCCATGAATGTACCAATACCCAATGCAGCCCCAGTAAACAGAATGAGCAAGATAGGGTTAATAATCAGCGACACCCGCAACCCGTAATCCTGGTTCAGTCGATCGGTAGCGAACGTGGTGAACAAAAACGAGAAGATCACCACCGTAGCTTCAAAGAAGCTGAGGAAGTAGGGAAGAGAATCCTTATCTGTAAACTGGGCGGTTGAAATATTGTAAAAAGAATAATCTACGAAGCGGAGGGCTACAGTTGAAATAATAACAAACGCAGACAGTGAAACAATGTACTTATTGCTTAGAAAATCAAACAACGAAAGTTTTTTAATCTCTGATTCCGATTTAACAGCAGATTTTTCACCAGTGAGATACTTATTTGCTAATACAATAAATAGAATTAAATAACCGATGATACTCACTAATCCAATTGTAAACAAAGTGTCTAGTTCTATGCCAGAGGCAAGTGCTACTGGAATGGAGAAGAATGCAATAATGGATGCAATGCTGGTGCCCAAGTCAACGCTACCAATAATTCGCTTGGCCACACGTACGTTGAACATACGACCAAATGCCCCCCAAAAAATTAGTTGAGTTATAAATGTAAACGGTAGTATTAAAATAAATCCAAAGCGGTAGAGTTGGGTTTTGTCTTCAACGAATGCCTGACCAAATTCGATGAAGGCGGTCAATCCAATAATCAAAACAAGATTGATAATCGCCAGATTCTTAAATGAAATCCGTCCTTGTAGAGAGTTATAGAGGATGGTAATGCCAATACCAGCAATACCTGATAAAAAGATGGCTTCAGGTAGATCAGTTCCTTCATTAAAGTAGTTTAAAAATAAAGATTGTGAAGCCACCGATACAGTAGCCAGAAAGACGCCTAACAGAAAGCTGATGGCGAGTAGCAAACTCACAGGGCCAGTCTCATCCGGCTCCACGTCTAGTAGATTCCAAAGGCGTTTAATCATTGGGGAATATGCGTTAAACTTTTAAATTTCAAATATTTTGTCGAAAAATCCTAATAATTATCAATTCAACCTCGGTTGTTTAGTAGGGTTGATTGTCAGCTGGTTATCCAGTTAAATTCAATTCTTGGTTTACCATCGGTCGAAATAACCTTTTTATTCTGCCCGAAGATGATCTATGTGTGTGAAAATCAATTAGAAAAGAATGCCCTTGTAAGATTCTGAACTGAATAAGATAGGCGCTGTCCTGAAAATACTTTAGAATTGTGAAATTTTAATGAAGTTTGCATGAAGCGTTTATTATTAACCTCCCTTCTTTTTGCAGCTGCTGGGCTTGCCTGCGCGCAGGCTCCCAAGAGTTTAACAGAAGCACAGCGATTCTTTAGTTTGAAGAACTACGAACAAGCCTTACCTAAATTTCTTGAGGCTTTTCAGGCTGGTGCCAAAGATGCCACCGCCTTTCATCAGGCGGCACAATGTTATATGCACTCCCCGAGTGTGGACGAGCAAGTAAAGGGTATCCCGTATTTAGAACAGGCCATTGCACTGAAAAACGACCAGCCTGTTTTTTACTACGACCTGGGCAATCTGTACTTGAAAAATGAACAGTTGCAAAAAGCATTGGAAGCATTTTCAACCTATCGTGAAAAAGTAAAGGCAGATAAGAAAGCATTGGCGCAGGCAGAACGGTGTCTGTCAGCCGCACAAAATGCCATCGCCATGATGTCGGTGCCGCGAAATTTTACGGTTCATAGTTTTCCTGGTTCTGTAAACACCAAGTACACAGAATATAACCCTGTTGTGTCTGCGGACGAAAGCGTAATGGCATTTACTGCCCTGCGCCCCAATACCGGCAGAACACGCTCTGGCGATAAGTTTATTGAAGAGATTTTGGTCTCTTATAATAAAGCGGGCAGTTGGAGCGAGGCCAGAGTGGTTCCCATTTCTTCGGAATACAATGTCGGCACCGCGGGTATTTCTGCTGACGGACAAAAAATGATTGTATTTATGGGTGGCGCTAGTGATCCGGGCAACCTGTTTCAGGTAACGAAGTCCGGTGATGAGTGGTCGAAGACAACCATTCTGGCACCGACCATCAACTCACAAGGTTTGGAATCAACTTCCAGCTTAACGCCCGATGGAAAAGTGATTTATTTCGCCAGCGATCGCCAAGGCAGCAAAGGCGGTTTGGATATTTGGAAAATTGAGATGAAAGCCGATGGCAAGTGGAGCCTGCCCATCAACCTGGGCCCAGAAATCAACACCAAAGACAATGAAGATGCACCGTTTATTCACCCCGATCAAAAAACGCTTTTCTTCACTTCCGATGGCCACAACACTATGGGCGGTAGAGACATCTTTAAATCCTCTTTTGTGAATGGCAAGTGGACCAACCCGGAGAACATGGGCTATCCGGTGAACACAACTTCCAATGACAACTATTTCACCTTATTGGCCGATGGAAAAAGAGCATACTTCTCTTCGGATCGCAAGGGCGGACAAGGCGCACAAGATATCTACTACCTGGATATGCCCGAAAACGCAATGACCATACCATTAACAATGATCAAAGGTCGCGTGATCAATAGTGAAACAGGCAAGCCCATGCCCACCAAAATGTATGTGGTGGATAACGAGACCAAAAAAGAATTGGAGTTTGTCTACGATCCGGATCCAAAAACAGGTGAGTACCTCATTATTCTGCCGCCCTCTAAAAATTACGATATCGTAATTGAGTCGGAAGGATTTTTGCCGTACACTTTGAATGTGAACATTCCCAATCAAACCTATTTCTACGAATTGTACCAGCAAGTCGGCCTCAAGACCATCAAACAATTTGATGTAGTGGTAGGGCAGGAGGTGGTTGTGAAAAATGCATTTTATGACACCGATACGGATGTGAAGACTGAGATACGGAAGTCCAACGAAGCAAAGTTGGTGCAAACCGGAAAAGTAGATGTGTATGACATGATGATTGATTTGATGGCTTCGACTGATAAGGAAGGATTGGATTACCTCGTGGGTTTAATTGAACATACTGATCCGATTGATGGAGTCAACTTTGATGAAAAACAAAATTCAAAAATTGAAGTGGCAACCCGTACCTACTATTTCGATGAGAGCGATGAAAGTAAATTCGAGCAAAAGAAAGTAGACGGCAAAACAATTTTCTCATTGCCAACCATGAATATCACCGAAGAGATTAAAAACAAAAAGACTGAAGTGAAAAAGGCCAACTTTGACAAGGCCGCGCTGTCTAAGTTTGTGAAAGTATTTTTTGATCAAGGTAAGAGCGATGTGAAAGCACAATACAACGCTGAATTGGAAGGCTTGTTAAAAACATTGCAGCAATACCCAGACTTAGGTGTTGAAATTTCAGGCTTCGCTTCTGCCGAAGGAACCGAAGAGGCCAACCGCGAGATTTCGAACAAGCGCGCCATCGCGATTTTGGATTACTTCAACCATCAGGGCGTAGTGCGCCGTCGCATTGTTGCGAAGGGCTATGGGGCCACCAAAGATCAAAAGGCAAGCAAGGAAGAAGGAAGAAGGGTGGAAGTGCGAATCGTGGAACTCAAATAGATTTTTCAGAGTCAAGAAAAAAATCCTTCTCACTTCCGTGGGAAGGATTTTTTTATGATGGGTACGTACGATAAAGCAACGAACTATCGCCATAACTTAAAAAGCGGTAGTTGTTATCCAATGCTTCCCGGTAAATTTTCCTCCAATCTTCACCGATGAAAGCAGCAATCAGCAGCATCAATGTAGAGCCAGGCTGATGAAAATTCGTAATCAGGGCATCGGCTGTTTTAAATGAATAACCCGGCACGAGATAGATGGAAGTCTCTCCTTGAATGGTTTCCACGCCTTCGCGCTCCATTTTTTTCCACACATTTTCAAATGCTTTCTCGCGCGCAACTGGTGTTGTATTCAAATACGGATCGCGCTGTCCAATGACAAACTCGGCTGATGGGTCGCTGTTCAGCTTCAAGCCATACCAATAAAGACTTTCCAATGTGCGCAGCGAGGTAGTGCCCACGGCTATCACATGGCGATTCATTTGCAGGAGGTTTCCAACATTGGTTTTCGAAATGTGAATTTGTTCCTCATGCATCACATGCTCCCACGCATTCTCGACTTTCACCGGCTGAAAAGTGCCCGCACTGACGTGCAACGTCACAAAATCAGTTTGAATTTTTTTCTTGGCCAGGCTAGCGAAAACACGATCGGTAAAATGCAAACCAGCCGTAGGGGCAGCCACGGCACCATCGTGGCGCGAGTAGATAGTTTGATAGCGCTCTCGATCGCTGGCTTCTACTTCTCTTTTTAAGTAGGGAGGCAATGGAGTTACCCCCAACTCGGAGATCACTTCTGCAAACGTCTTTTCGCGTGGTTCCCACTCAAATGATACGATGGATTTTTCGCGATCCAGCAAGTTGACCCGAAGTTGTGTAGCGCCTGCTTCGCGAGTAAGTTCCTGCCCCGTCCAGCGTTTGGCATTACCAATCACTACCTGCCATTGAGCCTTCGCGGTCGCCTCCATAGCCAAAGCAACAATCGGTGAGGGTGCAATGGGGTGGAGCAGAAAAATCTCGATGAGCGCACCGGTATCTTTTACAAAGTGAAGCCGTGCCGGAATCACTTTGGTATTGTTAAAAAACAGAATACTGTTTTCCGGAAGGTGATCAGAAAGATGCTGAAAGCGCGAGTGCTGTATGTTTCCGTCTTGATAAACCAACAAGTTCGATTGATCTCGCTCGGCCAGCGGATGCAGCGCAATGCGATCGGCGGGGAGATCGTATTTATACTGATTGATGTCAATTGTAGGAGTCATTGCAACCCAAAGGTAATAGATGAACCCGCTGCTCGGTCATATACAGTGGCCAGTTATTTTTTGTTAGTTTTGATTTTCAAACAGTTCATCATGCCGCTCCGACTCAGTTTTCACAAGCATGTGCTCGAATTCAATTTTGATGCACGCACATCGCGCGGGGCCATGAAGGATCGCGCATCCTGGTTTGTGAAATTGTGGGAAGAATCGAACCCCGATGTATTTGGCCTTGGTGAATCGGCACCTCTGCCCGGCCTCAGCAAAGAAACGAACGAAGAGGTAGAAGCAGAACTCACGCACGTGATGAAAAGGGTAAACGCGATGAATGCTTCGTTGCCGGAAAATCTGGATACACTCGAAGACCTCAATCATTTTATCAACACACAGTGGGGTGTAAAACATTCGGCCAATCGAATGGCAGTGGAGTCGGCTATTCTCGATTTATTCCACGGCGGACAGCGCACTATTTTTCAGACCAGCTTCAAACAAGGGCAGCCCATTCCCATCAACGGTTTAATTTGGATGGGCGGCCTCGACAGGATGTTGCAACAAATCGATATCAAGATCAGAGATGGATTTCGGTGCATAAAATTGAAAGTAGGAGGGCACGATTTTGAAAAGGAGTGCGACATTCTGCAATACGTGCGCAGAAAGTATTTTCGCGATAACATTGAAGTGCGGCTCGATGCCAACGGCGCATTTAAGCCTGAAGATGCTCTCTACAAGTTAAATCTGCTGGCAAGGTTCACCATTCATTCGATTGAGCAACCCATCAAACCCGGAAATCCTTTTCTCGAAGAGTTATGCGCCAAATCACCCATACCCATTGCCTTGGATGAAGAGTTGCTCGGCATCGAAACGGTGAACGACAAGCGCAACTTGCTGGATCGCGTCAAGCCGACGTATATCATCATTAAACCCAGCCTTCATGGAGGTTTGTACGGTGCACAAGAATGGATTGCTGTGGCAGAAGAGTGCAAAGTAGACTGGTGGCTTACCTCTTCATTAGAGTCGTCTATCGGCTTGAATGCCATTGCTCAATTTGCGTCAACCTATCCCATTAGCCTCCCGCAAGGACTAGGAACGGGGGCTATTTATACAAATAACTTCCCATCGCCCTTGGAAGTGAAAAATGCCGCTTTGGCTTATAATCCTCATTTAGAGTGGGATTTGAGGCATTTATTCCCACGCGAAAGTCTTTATTTGGATGAATAACTAAATATTTTAGTTAATTCACTTGCTTTCAATCGCGACAACGCTTTATTTCGCTAAAAATATTAGTTATGGAGGCGAAGTTAAAACTGTCCAGCAAGAAGCTAAATTCAGGAAGATTTCAGGTGAATTTCTCAACGGAAGGAAGCTGCGAAAACTTTTACGGCTACCTGCTGGCGGAGCCATTCACTCCTGTACACGAGGTGATCGAAAAAATCAACCGCCACATCGAGTCCATGACAAACCGGCCTCACTACCTCCAGCGTAATCTTTTTTCGCTGGGCAAGCGGCAAATCAATTCAGGCAGAATACTCATTTTCAAAAAATAGTATGGTAAAGCTCAATGAAAACATGCGCAAGCTGCGCAAACAACTGAAGCTCACGCAAGATCAATTTGCGGCTAAGCTGGACATTAAGCGCTCTTTACTGGGAGCCTATGAAGAGGGCCGGGCAGAACCGAAGCTGGAGTTGCTGCAGAAGATAGCAGCAGTCTTCAATGTTTCGGTAGATGACTTGATCGGCAAAGATTTGGAGGAAGGCGCCGCGTCAACTTCTTCTGTTTCAATCGGGAAAGGCAAAGAAGTATTGGTCGTCACTTCCGACCTGAATGGCAAGGATAACATTGAGTTAGTGCCATTGAAAGCAGCAGCAGGTTATTTGAATGGCTATGCCGATGCTGAGTTTGTAAAGGAATTACCCAAATTTCAATTACCCATTTTGAAGCAAGGAACCTACCGCGCTTTTGAAATCAGTGGCGACTCTATGCTTCCCATTTTGCCGGGCACTATTGTAATTGGTGAATATGTGGAAGACATCCGCAAGATAAAAAGCGGCAAGACGTATATCGTTATTTCACAACGCGAGGGAGTCGTTTACAAGCGCGTATTTAACTACCTCGAAGAAAGCGGAAAACTGTTTTTAGTTTCCGACAACCGGCACTACTCACCGTATCAGTTGGATGGCAACGAGGTGATGGAAGTATGGGCAGCGAAAGCATACATCAGCGTGCAATTTCCGGACATCGATTCCAAAAACGATGTCTCGATTGAAGAGCTGGCCAGTGTAGTATTGGATTTACAAAAGGAGATTTTTCAGTTGAAGACTGAAAAAGAGAAAGATAAATAACTTAGCGGTTGCCAAAACCTGTTTTCCGATGGCCTTTGATTTTCATTGGCCACGGGAGCAGTGAGGGTTTTAGCGGGCAGGTGATTGAACCATTTGTAACGTACTTTTACGATCTACTTTTTGCGTTGCCGTTTCGGCAAACGTTTTTACCCAACGAATGGATTTAGGAGTTTCGTACTTCGTTAAAAAGGGAGACCATTTACTTTCTAGTAGATTTTGCACATCCTCGCTTGGCTCACCTTCTACAATCAGATGAACAGAGGTGCCAAAGTCCGCATCCGGAAGCCCGGCAATAAAAAAACGATTGGCAAGTCCCAACGAATCAAAAATCAAACTTACTTTCTTTTCTACCTCTTCGGGGTGAACCTTAACACCTCCCGTATTGATCACATGATCTGCGCGCCCCAGCCATCGGAATGAATTGATTCCCTTCAGCTCCACCACATCATTCGTAATGATCTCGTGTGTTAAGTAGGGTACTTCGATACAAAGGCATTGACGTTCATCCATTCGAATGCGAACGTGGGGCAACGCCTGAAAACAATCGCTTCGCTCGCTGCCATTTACTTTTCGCAAGGCAATGTGTGAAAGCGTTTCCGTCATGCCATAGGTTTCATAAAATTGACAAGAATAGGGCTGTAATTCCTTTTCTGTTTTTGGCGAAAGTGGAGCTCCGCCAATCAGAATATTGCTGACAGAGTTAAAGAAACTTCTTTCTTTGGATTGAAGAATGCTTTGAACTTGATAAGGCACCAGCGCCACAAAATCAATGGCGGAGGGGATGGGTAAACTCGAGAAGGGATTTGCACTTGGTTCGGACAACAAAATATTCATTCCCACTTCCATACTCCGAACCAGCATCATCCTTCCGGCAATGTAGTTTGGGTCGAGGCACACCAGAGATGTTTGACCGGGTTTGAGTTCGATGGCACAGGCAGTAGCCAGAGCGCTTTGCGTCATTTGATCGCGCGTTGCATGAATGACTTTGGGTGTTCCGGTAGAGCCAGAAGTGGTCAGCGAAAATGAAGTTTCTCCTTGCAACCAAAGACGACAAAATTGAATGGCTCGCCCTTCAAAAGATTTATCGTTTAATTCAGGTAATTCAACTGAAGAATAAATTCTGTCTTTCGTTTGAATGGTGAAGCCGTTCATAGCAATTGTGATTTTATTGCTGTGATTTCATCTTCAACCGGCAATGAGTGGCGAATGCGTTCGATCCGCTCCAGCGTTTTTTGCAAAAAGGTTTGATGTGCAGAAGATGCAGGTTGAAACGGTTTGTGTTGCAATGCCAAACGAATGTTGTTCCATTCCAACAACAAATTTTTAGTCGCGATATCAAAAAATTGGTCAACAAACTTCTCGATGATATAACTTTCGGCCTCTTCAGTCGGATGGATGCGATCTGTTTTGTAAAAACGATAATCACGCAAATCATCCATCATGATTTCATAGGCTGGAAAATAATTGATACCTGATTTTTGTAACTCGTAGGTAAACAATCGTAAGATCGATTTGCTAACTGAATTAAGCGGCAGCGTGTCTTTCGTATGTCGCACCGGACTTACCGTTGTGATCAGTTGAATTTCAGGATTCCATTTTCGGAGAAGAGCAAGCGTTTCAAGCGCAGATTGCAGAAGTGTATCTACTGAAAGCAATTCCTTCTCGAACAGGGTGGAGGGTTGTTTATGGCAATTTGCCACCACTGCGCCGCTATCCTTTCGGCGATAGATGAAGGCAGTGCCATAGGTGAGCACTAAAAAGCGACAACTCTTCAAAAATGAATGCGCCAACGAAAGCTGGTGGTCGATTTTTTCGCGCAGCTCTTCTTTCGAGTTTCCGTAAAAAGAAGAATGAAACTGATCATGAAACCAAACTCCCTGACTCTCTACATAATTCGAATCACTGGGACTCTCATTATGGCAGATCAGCTGAATAAGCTGGTGAATGGTTAAAGGATTATACACCATGCCAAACGGATTACGGAGGGCCTTAAATTTGTTGGTGGTCAGATAGTTGCCAATTACATCTGAAAAGCAAGACCCAAGTGTTACAATCGAATCTTCCAACCTGATAGGGGTAGAGGGAGTTACGATCAGATCTGTTTTCCAATGATTCATTCGGTCAGAATTTTCCGTGGGCGCAGCTATTATGCAGCCAAAAGTATCTATTTTTAAGTTTCTGAAACCGATATTTCCATACTATGTTATCACAAGCAGAAATTGAGAAAATACCCACACGCATATTTCAAACTTCAGAAGCCGCTTCTGTATATGTGGCCAATGAAATTGCGGCAGTAATTAAATCGAAACAAGCAGCGGGCAAGCCATGTATTCTGGGGCTGGCCACCGGTTCTACACCAACGCGTGTTTACTCGGAGCTGGTAGCACTACACAAGCAAGGCTTGAGTTTTAAAAATGTAATCACCTTCAACCTCGACGAGTACTACCCCATGCTTCCTAACTCGCTGCAGAGTTATGTTCGTTTTATGAACGAACATCTTTTTAACGAGGTTGATATTCCGAAGGAGAACATTCATATTCCGGACGGCACTTTACCTAAAGAGAAAGTGCTTGAATTTTGTAAAAACTACGACGATAAAATTGAAGCGCTGGGAGGCATTGATTTACAAGTATTAGGTGTGGGCCGCACCGGTCACATCGGGTTCAACGAGCCGGGTTCATCCGAGCGCACAGCCACTCGTATGACAACTTTAGATCAAGTAACTCGCATCGATGCAGCCAGCGATTTTTATGGCGAGGAGAATGTGCCTTCGAAGGCAATCACGATGGGTGTCGGCACAATCATGAAATCCAAACGCATCATTATGATGGCGTGGGGCGAAGGAAAAAGTGCCATTGTAAAAAAAGCAGTAGAAGGCCCCATCACTGATCAGATTCCTTCTACTTTTTTACAAAGACATCCGAATACATTGGTGATTTTAGATGAAGCGGCTTCTTCCCATCTCACGGTTGTAAAAACACCTTGGTTGGTGGATACCTGTACGTGGGATGACAAACTGATTCGAAAAGCCATTGTGTGGTTGTGTCAGCAAGTGAAGAAACCGATTTTGAAATTGACCAACCATGATTATATGGAACATGGTATGGGCGATATTCTCAATGAATTTGGAACCGCCTATCAAGTGAACATAAAAGTATTCAATCAACTGCAACATACTATCACCGGTTGGCCGGGAGGAAAGCCCAATGCAGACGACTCACACCGCCCGGAGCGCGCCACGCCATTTCCAAAGCGTGTGATCATTTTTAGTCCTCATCCGGATGACGATGTGATTTCGATGGGCGGAACGTTCATTCGGTTGGTCGATCAAGGGCACGAAGTACATGTGGCCTATCAGACCTCCGGCAACATTGCCGTGTTTGACGATGATGCCATCCGCTTTGCCGATTTTGTGCGCGACTTTGATGTGTCATTCGGTTTGGATAAAGAAGAGGGCGAACAATTCTACAAGAAAGTAGTGAAGGCGATCAAAGAGAAAAAGCCGGGCGATGTAGATAGTCCCGAAGTGATGAAAATCAAAGGATTGATTCGCAGAGGCGAAGCGAAAGCGGGCTGTCGTTACACGGGCATTCCCGATTCGCAGGCGCATTTTTTAGATATGCCGTTTTATGAAACCGGTGCAGTGAAGAAGAAACCATTGGGCGAAGAAGATATTCAGATTATTGTTGACTTGATTGAAAAAATTAAACCGCATCAGATTTATGCGGCCGGTGATTTATCCGATCCGCACGGAACACATCGTGTATGTTTGGCGGCTATTTTTCAAGCCGTTGATCGATTGAAAAATAAAGAGTGGATGAAGGAGTGTTATCTCTGGCTTTATCGGGGTGCATGGCAAGAGTGGGATATTGATCAGATTGAAATGGCGGTGCCTTTAAGCCCCGATGAATTAATGCGTAAACGCAGAGCCATATTTAAACATCAATCGCAAAAAGACAGTGCTGTGTTTCCGGGTAATGACAAACGTGAGTTTTGGGTGCGTGCAGAAGATCGGAATCATGCTACTGCCCGAGGCTACAATGAGTTGGGGTTGGCTGAGTATGAAGCAATGGAGGCTTTTGTGAGATATAAATTTTAATTCTACGTAATGAAACACCTGGTCTCCTGGAATGTGAATGGCATTCGTGCGATTGTGAAAAAAGGGTTTATCGAAAGTGTGCACGCCATGCAGCCCGATGTATTGTGCCTGCAAGAAACCAAAGCAGCTAAAGAAGAGACTTTATCGGCATTGGAACTTTTGCCTGAGTATAAGTCGTACGCCAATTCCTCTAAAGCACGGAAGGGATATTCGGGAACTGCGATCCTATCGAAGGAAGACCCGCTGCACGTAACGTATGATATGGGCATCGATGAGTTTGACCAGGAAGGGCGAGTGATTGCTGCGGAGTTTAGTACGTACTTTGTAGTAACAGTTTACACTCCGAACTCAGGATCAGAGTTAGCCCGTTTAGGTTATAGGCAAACGTGGGATGATGCGTTTCGCGAATATTTGTTGTGGTTAAACAGACGCAAGCCCGTAATTGTGTGTGGTGATTTTAATGTGGCTCACCAACCGATTGACTTATCGCGTCCAAAAGAGAACTACAATAAATCAGCTGGCTACATGCAGGAAGAGATCGATGGTTTTTCGAAATTATTAGATGCAGGTTTTACAGATACCTTCCGCCATCTCTATCCGGACACCGTGAAATTTTCGTATTGGAACCAAGTGATTTTTGGTCGCGAAAAAAATATCGGTTGGCGCATCGACCATTTTTTAACACCACCTAAGTTATTGCCATTAGTGAAAGACGCCCTCATCTACAACGAATACCACGGCTCCGATCATTGTCCGGTGGGGTTGAAGATTGAGGTTTAATTCATTCGCTTACCAATTTTATCAAACAGCGATTTTTCTTTGGAGAAGATATTTCCTTTTTGATTCTTTTTGCGGATTGCTGCCAATAGAATAAAAATACCACTGAAGAACGGCCCATACGCAAATACAATGATTTGTCGCGAAGTTGTATTCAGTAAGCCGAGGAAGGAAATGATAATCGTTATAAGTCCTATTGCAGTGAGCACGCCTCCAAATACGGCTAAATTTTTTAACGTGGCTAAACGATATTGATTGGTGGTGTGATGAATCAGTTCACTGTCAATTTTTCGAATGATGGATTTAATCGTTTCGCTATCCACATTCTTGCTTTCCAGTTCATTGCGAATTTGATCAAACTCAACTTCACCACGACCAATTCGAGCCAAGTAGTGTGAAACGATTGCGTCTAATTCATTCATGTTTATTGCACTACCCTCTCAATCTGAGCACCTAGCTTTTTCAAGCGACCTTCAATATCTTGATAGCCTCGGTCTATTTGCTCTACGTTTGAAATCTCACTTTCGCCGGAAGCGGAAAGTGCTGCGATCAGCAGAGCAACACCGGCACGAATATCAGGCGATGACATTTTGATACCGCGTAGAGACTGCTTACGATCTAAGCCCATAATGCTCGCGCGGTGCGGATCACACAAAATAATTTGCGCACCCATGTCAATCAGTTTATCGACAAAGAACAACCTGCTTTCAAACATTTTTTGGTGAATGAGCACGTTGCCTTTTGCTTGCGTTGCTACCACCAACACAATGCTCAGTAAGTCTGGCGTGAATCCGGGCCAGGGTGAATCTGCAATGGTAAGAATGGAACCGTCGATGAACGTTTCTATTTCATAACGCTCTTGTGCGGGAATATGAATATCATCGCCCCGGAATTCCATTTTGATTCCGAGTCTGCGGAAGATTTCCGGAATGATCCCCAACATATCAATGCGGCAATTTTTGATTGTCACTTCCGATTGCGTCATGGCAGCCATGCCGATGAAACTTCCAATCTCGATCATATCGGGTAGGAGGGTGTGCTCTGTGCCATGCAGTTTTTCTACTCCTTCAATGGTCAGTAGATTAGAACCGATGCCACTGATCTTTGCGCCCATGCGATTGAGCATTGAGCATAATTGTTGCAAGTAAGGCTCGCACGCTGCATTGTAAATGGTTGTAGTGCCTTTTGCAAGCACCGCAGCCATAACAATATTTGCCGTGCCCGTTACCGAGGCTTCATCCAACAACATGTAGCATCCTTTCAAATGAGAAGCATCGATGTTATATAAATTTTCGTTGGCGTTGTAATTGAATTTGGCTCCCAGATTTTGGAAACCGATGAAGTGCGTGTCCAGTCTGCGTCTGCCAATTTTATCGCCACCGGGTTTTGGAATGTTTGCCTGCCCGAAACGAGCCAAAATCGGCCCGAGCAACATCACTGATCCGCGCAAAGCGGCAGCTTTCTTGCGATAGCTATCTGTTTTTAAATAGTCGGTGTTTACGTTTGCAGCCGTGAATCGATACGAACCAACTCCTAATTTTTCTACCACACAACCCAAATCGCCTACTAACTCAATCAGCTTGTTGACATCGACAATGTCTGGAATATTATGAATGGTTACGGGTTCTCCGGTAAGCAGCGGAACACAGATAACTTGTAGTGCTTCGTTTTTGGCGCCTTGAGGGGTAATCTCTCCTTTTAGTTTTTGCCCTCCTTTGATTTTGAAGGAACTCATTGATCTCTTCTACGATGTGGGTTATTGCCTCTTCTGTTTTTGTTGAATCGTTGGTTGCGATTACGATTGTCTCTACCCCCATCACGATTGTCATTACCTCCTCCGGGACGAGGGTTTTTCTTCTCACGATACAATTTCTCAAACAAGTTGTCTTCTCTTACTTTCTCTAAATTTAAAGTCAATTTTCCTTGCGATAATATCTGAAGGTCTTTCACAATCACCGAATCATCCAATGTCTCTTTATTCCAGTTGCTATAGAAAGTCTTCATCAACTTGCCCAGGTAGATGGTTGCCTCTTCGCGCTCGATGGGGTCTTCTTTTTTGATGGCCTCTTTTATCAGACGCTCTACATTTTTTCCATAATGCTTGAACCGAACATCGCTTTGCGGATACTCCATCTTTCTGGGTTTCTTGAAAAGGATGGTGCGATCAGGAGTGGTAAATGGATTGTCGATATCGAGATTAAAATCCGCAATGATGTAAAGGTCGTCCCACATACGTTGTGGATTTTCATGCGCCTCTTTCACCACCGGTGCCAACTGTTTGATTAACTCAATCAGCGTGGTCGCCATTTTCGTTCTTTTCTCCTTTTCGGGAATGGTGCGAATGTAGTTCACCAGTTTTTGCACGTTGCGACCATACTCTTTCAGAATGATGCCTTCGCGCTGCGTGTTGTATTCTCCTATCACTGAGGAATTAGATTTCATCGACTAAAATTGTTTTTATTTCTGGAATTCTTTTGAATACTTTATCATTGGAAAAGAGTAAAGTGCAATTATTATTGATCGCTGCTGCTAATTGAATTGCATCCAAACTTTTAAGGAATTGATATTGAGATCTTAGTTGGGCGGAAAGCTCGGCTATTTCTCGGTTAATATCTAGAACAACGATATTCAATTTTTCCAAAGTCTCGTTAAATAATTTGATAGCCTGTAAATTGTTAGCGATTTTTGGTTTGACAAGAAATTCAGCCAACGTAATTGTACTTGTATAGAATGCTAATTTATTTTCAGCGTATTCTTCAATAAGAAAATTTGAAACTCGCGAGTAATAATGCGGGTTATTTTCAACTAAGTAAATAAATGGTGAGGTGTCGATGAAAATGCCTTCAGAAACGATCATTACTTCTTAACTCATTTATATATTCTTGTGCATCTTTTCCCCAAAGACCTTTACCAGTACCTCTCATTCGTTCCAGAACCTTAAGCGCATGTTCTTTTCTTCGGATTCTTTCAGAGAGATAATTGTAGACCTCACTCTGCTCTGTTTCTGAAAGTCTGTCAATCTGCTCTATGATTTGCTTGGCACTCATCAATTTTGATGTATTTTCAGCTTAGCAAAGCTAAGTAATAAAGTCTTCTCCCCAAAATCGGCAAATTGGATCTTCGCCTTGCGTTCAGCGCCAAGTACTTCCATGTTTACTACGGTGCCAAAGCCAAATTTCGGGTGTTCTACCTTCATACCCACGGCCAGCCCTCGTGTATCGCTAGGCGTAAAATCTGCCGATGGTTTGTAAGCAGTTGGTTTGGTCACTGGCTGTGAGCTTACCGACTTCTTCATTCCACTTACGAAGCTTTTCGCGAAATTCGGATTGGGGGCACTTGATTCTGAGTTCACAAACTTGTTACTCACTTTGATGAATCGCTTATCGATATCATCCAAGAAGCGGCTTGGCTCGCAATTCTTCAATCGACCAAAACGGTAGCGGGTGAGGGCATACGAGAGGAAAAGCTTTCGCTGTGCTCGTGTGATGGCTACGTAAAATAGCCTGCGCTCTTCCTCCAATTCTGCACGACTGCTCAGCATCATTTGAGAAGGGAACAGGTCTTCTTCCATACCCACGATGTACACATTCTTAAACTCCAATCCCTTCGCCATGTGAATGGTCATCAGCGTAACCTTATCGGGATCATTGTCTTTGTTTTCATCCTGCCCGGTTACCAGTGACACTTCTTGTAAAAAGGCACCCAGACTTTTATCTTCTTTTTCAGGATCGTCTACATATTCTTTAATCGCGTTGAGCAGTTCCTGCACGTTTTCATAGCGACTTAAACCTTCCGCGGTTTTGTCTTCATACAATTCTTTCAACAAACCTGACGCTTTCGCAATTTCGGCTGCCGATTCGTACGCATCTTTGTTTTGAATTTCAATGGCGAACCGTTTGATCTTCGTGACAAAATCATCAATAGGAGCCGAAGCCCTGCCACCCAGAAATGAGCTGGCATTTTGTACTACTTCCCAGATGGAAATCGCGTGATCGTTGGCGGCAATAATGATTTTGTCAATCGTAGTGTCACCAATACCGCGCTTGGGCAAATTGATAATTCTTCGAAAAGATGCTTCGTCTTGCTGATTGAGCGCGTAGCGCAGGTAGGCGAGTAAATCTTTGATCTCCTTGCGTTGATAGAATGAAAGTCCACCCACCACTTTGTACTTGATGTTCATTCGCCTGAGCGACTCTTCAATGGCGCGCGACTGGCTATTGGTACGATAGAGCACTACGAAGTCGCTGAACTTGTACTGGTGCTGCATCTTCTCTTCAAAAATCGAAGAAGCCACTAATTTGCCTTCCTCATTATCGGAGACGGATTTGATCAATTCGATCGGAGTGCCTTCTTCATTGGCTGTCCACACATTTTTGGGAAGCTGTGCTTTGTTTTTGGCGATTACCGAATTGGCAGCTTCAACAATTGTTTTTGTGGAACGATAGTTCTGCTCCAGCTTGATGATCCGTAAATCGGGATAGTCCTTTTCAAAATTGAGAATGTTGCTGATGTCCGCTCCGCGGAAAGCATAGATGCTCTGCGCATCATCACCTACGACACATATGTTTTGCCGAACGTGCGCCAACTTACGGATGATGAAATACTGGCATAGGTTGGTGTCCTGAAACTCATCGACTAACACATAGTGAATGCGTTGCTGATATTTATTCAGTACATCTAAATGTTCTTTGAAAAGCTTATCAGTATTGAATAGCAAATCATCAAAGTCCATTGCCCCAGACTTGAAGCAGCGCAGGGCATAGGCTTTATAAATATTGCCGATCTCTGGACGCATATTGGCGGCATCATCGGCCGTCAAAATGGGATTAGCAATATATTCTTGCCACGAAATGAGTCTGTTTTTGGCAGAAGAAATTCGGTTGTAAACGGTGTTGACCTTATACTGTGCATCGTCAAGCCCAAGTTCTTTCACGATCGAACGAAGCAATGATTTCGAGTCATCGGTATCGTAAATGGTGAAGTTGTTGGGATAACCTAGATGATGCGCTTCGGCTCGAAGAATTCGCGCAAATACCGAGTGGAACGTTCCCATCCACAAATTACGGGCATCAGCACCTACTACTTTTTCAATACGCTCACGCATCTCGCGGGCGGCCTTATTGGTAAAGGTGAGCGCCATGATATTGAAAGGATCAACCTGATGATCTTTGATTAAATTGGCAATGCGAAAGGTGAGTACCCGGGTCTTACCCGATCCGGCACCCGCTATTAGCATACAAGGGCCATCGGTGTTTAGTACAGCCTCTAATTGTGGCTCATTCAGGCCATCTAAATAACTATCCATATCATTTTATCTGCTTAGGCCTGCATTTGTTAGCAGTTGAAGTATCTGTTCTTTTGTAAGGTTGTCCAATTCGCCCTTATCATACATGTAAACCAAATAAACGCTTTTCTCATGAAGGATGACATAGGTAATCACTCTGGCACCGCCTGATTTTCCTTTTCCTTTGGAAGAAATGGATAACCTGACTTTAAAAAGATTGTGTCCTAAATGAACTCCTTGCTCTGGATTGACTTTTAGCAGTTTGATCAACTGAGCAAGATCTTTTGGTAATGATTTGTATTTCTTCGCAAGCTTTTTAAGCTGTCTTTCAAAATCAGGAGTAAAATTAATTTGAAAGCTCATCTAACAACTGATCAATCGATTTTTTTGGCAGTTTGCCTGTTTGCATTAATTTTACTTGACGCAGGCTTGATTCAAGTTCTTTGAAGGCAATATCATCTACTTCTTTGACCTTAACGTAGTCAAGAGTTTTAACAAAATCGAGGAAGACTTTAAACTTTGTTTCAGGTACAGATAAAGTGATCTGTTTCATTTTGAAATTAGCAAGATTCTACCACCAAAGATAATAGGAATACTCGTAATTTTTGAATCTATTTCATTCCAACATTCACCTACATTTGATTATTATTTAACCTTTTGATTTTTTGTGAAACCTCAGTTCCTTTCCACCACCAAAAAAGAGTCGTTCAGCACCTGGAAATTCCGCACGCTGATGAATTGGTATCCGATGTATTTCGGAACCGGAGGAAAGATTTTGTTCTGGTCTGCCGATTTTTTGGAAGTACATCTGCGCTTACGACTTAACCCATGGACGTACAATTATGTGGGTACCATTTTTGGAGGCAGCATGTTTGCAGCCTCTGATCCGTTTTACATGCTCATGCTTTTTAAGGCGCTGGGGGGCAACTATGTGGTGTGGGATAAGTCTGCCAACATACGGTTTAGGAAGCCGGCCCGCGAAACGCTTTACACCCGCTATCTCATAACTGCTGAAGACTTGGAGGCCATTCGGCAGGAGGTGAAGGAGAAAAATGAAATCACACGTACTTTTGTGATTCAATGGAAGGATAAAAAAGGCGTGGTGCATGCAGAAATTGAGCGCGTGTGTTACATTGCTGACAAAGCGCACTATCAACAAAAGAAAGGCGATAGTCAACGCGCCAAATTGGAATTTAAAATGAATAGAAATGATTAAAGTAGGAGAGGTTTTAGTTTCAGACGACATCCGTGATGTGGAGTTTGTTTGTCATCTTGAGAAATGCAAAGGAGCTTGCTGTGTAGAAGGTGATTTGGGTGCTCCGTTGGATGAAGACGAGTTGCCGATCATGCATGAAATTCAAGAGCAAGTAAAGCCTTACCTCACACCGGATGGACTCAAGTCGATTGAAGAACAAGGAGCGTATATTTTAGATGAAGATGGCGACTATTCAACGCCTACGATTGCCGGTAGAGAATGTGCCTATGCGCATTACAACACCGAAGGCATTTTGAAGTGTGGTATTGAACAGGCTTATCTTGATGGGAAGATCAGCTACCGCAAGCCTATTTCATGTCATCTGTATCCCATTCGAATCACCAAAAACAAAAAAGGTTTTGAAGCAGTCAACTACCACAAGTGGAGCATTTGTTCGGCTGCTTGTTCTTTCGGCAAATCGTTGCAAGTTCCATTGTATAAATTTCTGAAAGACCCGCTTATCCGCAAATATGGTGAAGGATGGTATGGTGAGTTGGTGGATAAGATTGAGAAACCATAAAAAAAGCCTCAGATTTCTCTGAGGCTTTTTTGTAAGATTAAAGACAGTAAATTTATTCAGCTACCACGTTTACCGTTACGGTGTGTTTCACCTCTTTGTGTAAATCCAAGTGTGCTGTGTAAGTGCCCAATTGCTTAGGTTGGTCTTTGAAGCTGATCTTCTTACGATCTACATCAAATCCTTTTGCTTTCAAGGCATCAGAAACCTGAACCGCAGTAACGGCTCCGAAAATTCTTCCGCTTTCGCCAGCTTTTGTTCCTAATTCAATGGTCAGCTCACCAATTTTAGCAGCCAATGCTTCAGCATCTTGCTTTACTTTAGCAGCCTTATGTGCGGCCTGACGGATGTTCTCTGCCACCATTCTCTTGTTCGACTCGTTGGCAATCAGAGCTACTCCATTTGGAATGAGGTAATTTCTACCGTATCCGGGCTTTACTTTTACTGTATCGTTTTTGTAACCGAGTCCTGTTACGTCTTGTTTCAAAATTATTTCCATAGTTGTTACAGGTTGGGTTATTTCATTTGGTCAGCCAAATAAGGAAGAATAGCCACGTGACGGGCACGCTTCACAGCCTGAGCAATCTTATTTTGATATTTCCAGCTGTTTCCGGTCAATCGGCGAGGAAGGATTTTACCTTGCTCGTTGATAAACTTCAACAAGAAATCAGGATCTTTATAATCGATGTACTTGATTCCGTTTTTCTTAAAGCGGCAATACTTGGGTTTTACCTCAGCACGCTTAACAGGTTCGTTCATTAATGTCATACTTCGGCCGCCTCCTTGCGTGGTGCTTGTTTTTTTGTTCTGTTAAATTCTCCTTTGCGTCTTCTCTCGTTGTACAAGATAGAGTGTTTGTCTAACACGATTGTCATAAATCGCATTACCGACTCATCGCGTCTGTACTCGGTTTCGAGTGTGTTGATGAGTGTGTTGTCCGTTGTCGCGAATTCGATCAGATTGTAGAAACCGGTAGACTTGTTTTGGATAGCATACGCCATCTTCTTCAGTCCCCATTTTTCTACGTTGATGACGTTAGCTTTTGCCTTGGTCAACAACTTCACGAATTTCTCGACAGTATCCTTTGCCTGGTCTTCAGACAAAACGGGATTTAAAATGAATACCGTCTCGTAGTTTTTCATGGGTTTAACAATTGTTTTAAAATGAGGCGCGAAGGTAGGAAAAGGTTCGTAATCCGGCAAACGGATTTCAATAATCCATCCCGTGAAAACGGGTGAAATCACTCATTTAGGCTCCAATCGTAGTCCAAATAGCTGATTTTGACCTTGGGTTTCAGTTTTTTGCCGGAATGGCGCTCAATAAAACTCCTTACCGAGCCTCCATTTTCTTCAAAATCGCCACTATACCAACTGAAAATTTTGCTGATTTCTGCCTTTTCGGGACTTATAAGGTTTCGTTTCGGGTCCAACAGAAAGGCTTTCGCCTGACTATCCAATTGCTCGTTGAGCCTTTTCGCTTCATAGGCTTCGTTCAGCAGTTTAGGACACGATTTACTGGCGCAAACCAACGCCATGTGGATACGAGGATCTTTGTACTGCTTTCGCAGAATGCCATGTTCGATTTGATCCAGACTCATCTTTTCCGAACCGATCCAAAAGAACTTCAGTGCCCACGGTGTGTTTACGAAGGGAATTTGAATCAGGCTGCCAATGTCTTTGATGCTTTTGAGCGGATAGTGTTTCAGAATAAGTTGAATCGTGAACGCATTATACGCATTGATCCAATAAGCCACCTGCTCATCCGATGTCCACTTCTTACCGTCAGGTGGATTTTTACTGATCAATCGCAGATAGCGATTCAATTCAGATGAATCGCGGAGGAATGCGCGGTAATTAACACGGCCATCAGCAGATACATTTTTCTGCAAAAGCCGATTGAAAATTTCGTGTAGGTTGGTCGGTTGTTGTGCCGAAGCTGCAATCAGCTGAAAAGTAAAAAACAAACTGACTACCCAGCGTTTCATTTTACTTTACTGCAAAGGATACGCTTCCCATTTTATAGCTATCAGTGAAAATTTCGACTGTGTAATTACCCTCGGCATATTCAGTGCCTTTCTCGTAAAAGAAGATGAGCTTTTGCTTCGTATTGTCGAATAGAATTTCCTGTGCTGCGGTGTAAAACTCTTCTTTGCCATTCAAAATGAATGTGCCCGAACCTTTCGCCACATCAAAAATCACCTGGCCATTTTCATCGATCACGCGAATGAGAATTTTCTTTCCTTCAATCGGAGCCACTTTATTTTCAGCCAAGTTGAATTCAACTTTAATCTTTTGAAGCTGACGGTTTTTGAAGGGCGATTCGCGCTCTTTTCCTTTGGAGTTGACAGCTTTTACCGAAATGTTTTCTGCTTTCAATTGTGAGGCGATGGCTACTTTGCCGGCCAGTTCTTCTTTATTTTTGGAAAGCACGTTGATGGAATCGCTTAATTTATTTTGCTTGTTCTTCAGTGTTTTGTTTTCCGTGAATAGTTCTTTGTTGACCGATTTCAATTTTTCAATTTCTTCGTCTTTCAGTTTTAACAATTGTTCATAGCCGTCCAACCGGTCTTTTAATTCTTTCACAGCCTTGGCACTGCGTTGGGTGCTGCGTCTGAGTTCTTTTTCAACTTCGGCTTTCGCTTTCTCTAGGTCAGCAATATTTCCGCCTAATTTCTGAATGTCAGCAATTTTCTGATCCAACTCCGCCTTTACATCGTTCAGCCGCTGCATAGTGGATGCGAGATCCTGTTCGGTGTTAATTTTCTCCGTGGTGAGCTGCGCTTTTTCTCCGCTGTCCAAATAAATCTTCACGCCTTGCACTACATTGATGATCAAGAGCACAATGATGATAATAGTGGATCGATTGGATTTTTTAGGTGAGTTAATCGTGTTGGATTCCATACAAGAAAGAAGTTTACAGTGCAAAAATAGACTTTATCGGCTTACTTACAGTTGGCAGATAAAATGTTGTTTGTTCAAAGCGGGGTCGAAGAATAAAATACCACAACGAAATAAGTCGATGCTTCCGTATACCAACTCATTGTTCTTTAATTGTAGCCAGGCTTTTTCCATTTCCGGTGATAGATGGATGTCGTCCATTACAATCACGCCTTTATCAGCCATTCTCTTGCTCAGCCATTCGAAATAATTGAGCGTAGGTTGGTAGCGGTGGTTGGCATCCATCAATACAAAATCAATCTTTTGCGGTGTTTGTAAAAAGTCAGGCAACGTATCATCAATGTTGCCTGCAATGATTTTGATGTTAGTCACCGCGGCAGCTTCAAAATTTGTCAGAGCGATATCGGCTACAGAAGTATTTCCTTCGAAGGTATGCACGGTCGCCGATTTTGATTGGGCGAGGTAAAGTGTGGTAATGCCTAAACTGGTTCCTAACTCAACAATGTTTTTCGATGCGAAGTAGTGAATCATTCTCCAATAAAGCCGACAGAATTTTTCAGGAGTTAAACTAGTGGCAGTGATCTCGGCAATTTTCCGGTTATTCGTTTTAAAGTGCTGGGAAGGTGCACCCAGATCGTTCATGACTATTTCGCTTTGTGTGGAAAGCAATTTTTCACGAATGCTTTCAATGGCCGTAAATGCAGCTTCTTCTTTTTTTTGTTTGATTACGTTCGTGTAAAAATCAAAGAAAAAGGGTGAGTGAATAGAATGTTCATCCACGGCATGAAGCCAGTGATGCAAAAAAGACCGAATAGAAAAGAAAGTCAAGGGGATGCGTTTTAGATGACCTAGTTCATCCGCAGCGGAGCGACCATCACAAATTCAGGAATATTAACAGTAAACTGTGTTCCATCTACAATGCGTTCCATTTGGTAGGTTCCCACCATTTTGCCGATACCCGACTTTAAGTTGCATCCAGAAACATATTGATGCGATTCTCCTGGCTCCAATAAAGGTTGTAAGCCTACTACACCTTCGCCTTCTACCTCGCGGGGTGTAAACCCGGCATCGTGAATGTGCCAATGTCTTCTTTTGAGTTGGATAGTAAACTCGCTTTGGTTTTCGATGGTGATTTTGTAGGTAAAAACATAGTGATATTGGCTGGGGCTTGAATACGAAGGTTGATACTCCGTTTCAACGATTACCTTTACACCGTCAGTTATTTCTGCTACCATACAGTCAAAAATATCAATTTTTTCTAATTTCCAACTTTCAATCGGGAAGGTATTTTAAATTCAAATTTTATTTATGGAGGTAAAAATTGCCCCATCGTGGAAGGAAAGGCTAGCTGGTGAGTTTAAGAAGCCTTATTTTGAGCAATTGACCGCCTTTGTGAAGGGTGAATATTCCTCTGCTGTGGTCTATCCAAAGGCTAAACAAATTTTTAGCGCATTTGATCATTGCTCTTTTGAAGATGCCCGTGTGGTGATTTTAGGGCAAGATCCTTACCACGGCGAAGGTCAGGCCAACGGACTCTGTTTTTCAGTGAATGATGGAGTGAAGCCGCCTCCCTCACTTGTCAATATTTTTAAGGAGATTAAGCAAGATTTAGGAATTGCCATACCGGCCTCTGGCAATCTGGAACGGTGGGCCAAACAGGGTGTTCTGTTGCTCAATGCTACACTTACGGTGCGGGCATCATCACCAGGTTCGCATCAAAATAAAGGCTGGGAAACATTTACGGATGCAGTAATAAAGCTGATTTCGGAAGAGAAGCAAAATGTGGTGTTTATTCTTTGGGGTGCGTATGCGCAAAAGAAAGGAGAAGTGATTGATCGTTCAAAGCATTTTATGATTGCATCTCCGCACCCTTCACCTTTTTCAGCTGATCGCGGTTTTTTTGGATCAAAGCCGTTTAGCAAAACGAATGATTATTTGCGAACGAAAGGACTGAAAGAAATTGAGTGGTAAAAAAATAGCAGGCCAACGTGTAAGTGTAGCCTGCTACTTTTAGTCTATTTTGCTTTAATTATCGAATCAAATTAAAGAAACGACTCCATCTGATTTTATCCAAGAATGTTCCGTATTTGTCAATCGATAACCAGATAAAAAATCCTTTGCCTACAATATGGTCTTCAGGTACAAAACCCCAATAACGTGAGTCGTGAGAGCTGTCGCGGTTATCGCCCATCATAAAATAATAATTTTGATGGAAGCTATACTCGGTTACCTCTTTTCCATCAATCAATAGCTTGTTGTTTTCAATTTTAACATCTTTCAAATTTTCGTAGTCCGTAATGGTGGAGCCGTAAATAGAAAGCGTTGAATCGTTAATGGCGATTTTCATTCCTTCTTTAGGAATTGTCAGCGGACCAAAATTGCTTCCTGTCCACGATTTAGTGTAAGGTGAATAAGGAAACGTGGCATTAGGGTTTTCAACCAACTGAATATTTGAAACGTAAGGAAGAGCTTTCACTTTCTGAAGGATTTCCGGAGGCAAACTCATCTCAGTGTAAACATGATCACCAGATCTTCTCGAGCCCTTCACGTCATCGCCATCTAAACCAATGGCGTTGAGATTTCGTGGATTGATTTCATCTTTTGACTCTACCTGGTATTCGAATTTTTGTTGCGGGGCTGGTTCTACTGCCTTACCATTGATAAACACTTCCCGGTTACGTATTTCAATGACATCCCCGGCAATACCTACACATCTTTTGATATAATTGGTTTTAAGGTCTACCGGATATTTTACCCAAGAACCTTGTGAGCCATCCCGATTATCCCAATTGTTTTCAAGCAATCCCGGCACATTAAATACTACCACATCGCCGTTTTTTACGGATGTAATTCCGGGCAAACGATAAGAAGGCAATTGCACCCAATCCAAATAAGATGGGATGTTGGTAAACCAAATCTTTTGATGCGTTAAAGGAATTTGAAGTGGTGTGCGTGGAGTGCGTGTTCCGTAGTGAAACTTGCTCACAAAAAGGAAGTCGCCGACCAACAGTGAATTTTCCATGGAGGGTGTTGGAATGGTGTAGGCCTCCATAATCAACCAACGAATTAAGGTGGCGGCTACAACGGCAAAAAGTACCGCGTCCCACCATTCGCGTAAAGCTGATTTTTTTACTTTTTTTTCTTCTTGTTTTTTATTCCAGAACTTCCAATTCATGATTTCGCGTATTATTGGGTCTATATAATTTGGCAAAGAAAGGCAATTTTGCCTTAGTATGAGGCTATAAATTCAAAAAATCGTCCATCGTATAAATCCCCTTCCGGTTGACCATCCATTCGGCTACCACTACAGCCCCCTGAGCAAAGCCTTTGCGCGAGTGAGCGGTATGCGTTATTTCGATGTCATCTACCTCTGAATGGTAGGTGACAGTGTGCGTTCCAGGAACAGGATCTACCCGATGGGAGCGAATAACGAGAGCAGATGGGTTGGTGGTTTCGCCCAAGTGCCATTCTTTGATGAGTGGTTGATTTTTGATAATGCCTTCCGCCAAGGTAATGGCAGTGCCACTGGGTGCATCTTTCTTTTGGGTATGGTGTGTTTCATCCATGCTTACCTTATAAGCAGGGTAGGGGCGCATCAACTGTGCCAGGCGCTCATTCAATTTGAAAAATAAGTTAACGCCTAAACTAAAATTAGATGCGTAAAAAAAACCTCCCTGCTTTTGTAGACAGTAGCTTTCAATTTCTGATTTATGTTCTAACCATCCGGTGGTGCCGCAGACAACGGGTATATTTTTATCGAAGCAAAACGTAAGGTTAGATATGGCTGCCTCCGGTTGTGAAAATTTGATGGCTACATCGGCATGAGCTGAAAAGCGTTTCAGTTCTTCTGCATTATCGGCAATGCCGGCGATGTGGTGACCTCGCTCTTTCACAATGGACTCAATTGTTTTGCCCATCTTACCATACCCAATCAATAATACATTCATTGCTTTTGCGCTATTTACTTAAAACCGCAATTTAATACTCACTCCGGTGCTTGTGCCGGTGTAGTAGCTGTTATTCATCATGGGCTCGATGCTCACCTTAAGTTTAGGGTTCAGGTCAAATTCTTTTAAATGGGCATCTACGTGGGCATCGATCAACTGGAGGATGTACATGAATCCAGTAAAAATCATAAAATAATCACGTTGTCGGCGCGCAACTTCAATGCCATTGCGCAACTGGGTTTCAGTGAAGCCATTCGGGCTTTTGATGGTGCCAGCAGGGCTATTCAGAAGGTCAAAGAGATCATTTCTGAATTCGTTGCCTTTTTGGTTGTAAAAATCAACCACCAGAATAAGACCGACAAGACCACCATACACCAACGGAACTTTCCAATATTTTTTATTGTAGACTTGCCCCATTCCGGGTAGGACTGCTGAATACAACAATGCTTTACGGGGATTAAATCGGCGGGCATAGGTGTCAATGGAAACTACCTTACCAGACCGCGTACGAATGGAATCGTTGGACAAAACGGCCGCTGTATCTTTTCTTGTATCTTGCCCTTGTGTGAAAAAAGGGAATAAGAAGAGAAGGCCGATTAATCTGTAATTCATCTAAACTTTTAAAATATCCAAAATTCGGTTTAAATCTTCTATGGATAAAAAGGGGATACGGATATCACCTCTTTTGCCATCACTCTTAACACTAACTTTCGTGCCAAAGTGTGATGATAAACGCGACTGCAAGTTATTTATTTCTTTGGTAACTCCAGTGGATTCTTGTTTAGCAGGCTCAGAAACGGTCTTTTTAGAAAGTAGCTCTCGCGCTAACTCTTCGACTTTGCGCACCGATAAGTCTTCAGAAAGTATCTTCTTGAAAATGAAAAGCTGCGAATCGGGATTATCGACATTGATGATGGCACGGGCATGCCCCATCGAAATTTTATTATCCCGTAAGGCAATTTGAATGTCGGGTGGTAATTTTAACAAGCGCAAATAGTTGGTTACCGTAGAACGGTTTTTACCTACTCGCTCACCGAGCTCTTCCTGCTTCAGGTTACACTCTGTAATCAGGCGCTGATAGCTCAGTGAAATTTCGATGGGATTAAGATTTTCACGCTGAATGTTTTCAATCAATGCCATCTCCAACATTTGCTGGTCATCTGCCGAACGCACATAGGCAGGTATGGAGGTAAGTCCGGCAAGTTTGGAAGCTTGAAATCTTCTTTCTCCGGAAATTAGCTGGTATTGGTTGCGTGATAACTTCCGTACCGTAATCGGCTGAATGATACCGTGCACCTGAATAGATTCTGAAAGTTCTTTGAGTGCTTCCTGATCAAAATGCTGACGCGGCTGAAACGGGTTGGTTTCAATTTCTTCGATGGCGATTTCATTGATGGATCCGTTTCCGGCCGGTATCTCCGCAGGAGAAACTACGTCAACTTCCAATTTATCCTCCGTTGGGGTGTCGCTTAACAACGCGCTTAAACCACGGCCCAGTGCTTTCTTTTTACTCATTTAGATAAACCGTTTTTATTTAAGATTTCATGGGCCAGATTCAGATAACTGATGGCTCCTTTGCTTTCGGCATCGTGCACGATGGCCGGTAGACCGAAGCTGGGCGATTCGCTCAATTTTACATTGCGTGGAATGATGGTATTGAAGGCGATGTTTTTGAAATGCGTTTTTACCTCTTCAACTACCTGATTTCCCAATGACGTACGTGAATCATAGAGCGTCAGCAGGATGCCTTCTATTTCCAGTTTTGGATTGAGTCGTGTTTGAATGATTTTGATAGTGTTCAACAATTTGCCTAAGCCTTCCAACGCAAAGTATTCGCACTGCACGGGAATGAGAACCGAATCGGCAGCGGTTAATGAGTTGATGGTAATAAGACCTAGTGAAGGCGAACAGTCTATGATGATAAAATCGTATTGGCTTTTGATTTGCCCAAGGGCGTTGCGCATTTTTTCTTCGCGGTGTTCTATGTTCACCATCTCTACTTCGGCACCTACCAAATCAATATGCGATGGCAGGATATCCAAAAATTTGAGGTCGTTTTTAATGATAGCATCACTCGGGTGAATGCCATCGACCATGCATTCGTATATGCTCTTTTTAATCTCTTTGGGGTTCATTCCTAAACCGGAAGTAGAGTTCGCCTGAGGGTCGGCGTCCACAAGGAGCGTTTTGTATTCCAATACCGCCAAACTGGCTGCCAGATTGATAGCGGTAGTTGTTTTACCTACTCCTCCTTTTTGATTGGCAATGGCAATGATTTTACCCATGTTTTAATTCGGTAATTAGTTGATTCGTTGATTCGATAATTAGCGTATCGAATTAGTTTGGGCAAATATAGGTCAATACCTCCTTCGTGGAACGTTCGTGAAACAGTACTTATCCACGTACTATCAACAAGGAATGCACATTTGGGCAGTAAAATTGAACAATGCCGCTAAGTTTAGCCTTTTTATACCTCACCTCATTCCTCTCCACAGGAGAGGACGTCAAGTCGAGCTTAACTTAACGACATTGTAAAATGGAAAGACGAAATGGGTAAAACCCAATGAGTCAGCAGATTAAGAAAAAGTACTATTTCTTCTTCTTGCGTGCCTCTGCTTGTTTCCGCGCCTCTTCACTGGCCTTCATGGCTTCTTCCAACTTAGTCATGAATTTCGATTTCTTGCCGGTGCCAGTGGCGGCTTTCTTCTTATTTTCCTCCATGATAGCCTTGATTTTATCTTCATCCACAAAGCGTTTGATGATGGCCTGCTGGGTGAACGTGATCAGGTTGGAAACGAAGTAGTAGAAACTCAAGCCTGCTGAAAAAGAATTCAAAACGAATAAGAAAACCAAGGGCATGATATACGACATGGATTTCATCGGACCGGTAACGGAACTGATCTGGTTGTTTTGCCAGGTGTAGATCAGGGTAGAGGCAGTCATTAATAAGACGAATAAACTCACATGCGCCCCGTAGAATGGAATCGTGAACGGTAGATTCAAAATCGAGTCGTAGGTAGAAAGGTCTTCTGCCCATAAGAAAGACTTTTGTCTTAATTCAATAGAAATCGGGAAGAAGTAAAACATCGCAAACAAGATTGGCATCTGAAGCAAAAGAGGAATACATCCGCTGAACGGATTTACGCCTGCCTGCCGATAAAGCTTCATGGTGTCTTGCTGGGTTTGCGCCATGTTATCGCCATTCTTTTCTTTGATCACATCAATCTCCGGCTTTAGCAATTTCATTTTCGCCATGCCTAAATACGAACTGTAGGAGAGAGGCAACAACACCAGTTTTACAAATAGCACTAAAAGAACGATAATGAGTCCGTAGTTGCCGATGACACCTTCCAGAAATTTAAAAATGGGAATGATAACGAAGCGGTTGATCCACGACATGGGTGGCCATCCGAGGGAAAGATTTTCATTAAAGCCTTCAGTTACGTTGCTGATAATTTGATAATCGTTCGGGCCGAAGTAATAACTAAACGTGGCGGGTGATTTACTCAACGGTTCAGTTGGAATGTACAACTCTACTTCTGCTCTTTTTACATAACTCGAATCGATTGCGTTGGGAATAGTTTTGACAGAACCACCGGAAAAAGATTGATCGGCGATAATCGAGCTGATAAAAAACTTCTGACGAATAGAGACCCACTTCACCGGCGTAGCCAGAGCTTCCTCTTTTACGTCGGTAGCGTTTTCACTTAGACCACTGAACTTTCCTTCTGAGAGGTAATAATTAATTGTTGTTTTATTTCGGCTATCGGTTATGTCTTTTTCTTGAAGAGGAATGTTGTCATTCCATTGAAATGCAATGTTTTTACCACCCAGCGAAATGTTGTTGGACTCTAAGCGGTAACCCACTTTAAAACCACTGGGAGGAATAGAGTAAATATGTTTAATCGAAGCGTTATCGGAAATAGCCGCTGTGAAAGTTACTAGTGTAGTGTCGTTTTTCTTGCTGATATTGGATTGGTAGTGCAGCTGATATAAATCGATATTTTTTCCTTCAAACTGGGTGTTCAAATGGAATTGATTGTTTCCACTATTGATTAGATAAAGTGGCTTTTGAGTATAGGTTTTAAAATTTTTGAGCTCCAAATGATGAATGAACGCTTTCGAAGAAAACCGAATTTTTAGATCAGCATTCTCTACCTCAATCGAGTCTTCCTTGCCTTGCAAAAAGCTGCCGAGGCTGCCGTACGCCTGAATAGTTGTACTGTCGATTGCTGGAGCCTGTTCACTTGTAGCTGTTTCTTTTTTGTTTAAGATGGCGGCTACGGAATCTGCTTTTTTTGTTGTGGGTTGAACAGGAGGTGCGGAGAAAAAATAAAAATAAACCATCAACAGCACCGCAATCAATGTCATTCCAATGGCCGAATTCCTATCCATAGTATTTTTCGTAATAAAAGGTAAATGTCTAATTCAATGAGTGACGATCTTTCTGATTCTTTATTGTTTTAATTGGATTTGTGCTCTAATGCAGCTGCCACAAATTTGACAAACAGTGGATGTGGATTGAGCACGGTGCTTCGCAATTCGGGATGGTATTGCACCCCAATGAACCAAGGATGATCTTTTAATTCAACTACTTCCACCAGATTAGAATCTGGATTGATGCCCACGGCTTTTAATCCTGCTTCTTCAATTTGTTCCAGATATTTGTTATTGAACTCATAACGATGGCGGTGGCGCTCGTGAATGAGCGTATCACCATAGATGTGGTTGGCCTTTGATCCTTTTTTTAATTTGCAGGCATAGGCTCCCAGACGCATCGTTCCGCCTTTGGTGGTGATTTTCTTTTGCTCTTCCATCATGTCAATCACCGGGTGTTTTGATTTGGGATTGAGCTCAGTGGAACTGGCATCGAGTCCGAGTACATTTCTAGCAAACTCTACCACGGCGCATTGCATTCCCAAACAAATACCCAAGAAGGGCACTTTGTTTTCGCGCACATATTTAATGGCCTCAATTTTACCTTCTAATCCGCGTTCGCCGAAACCAGGGGCCACTAAAACGGCATCCAGCTGCCCGAGTACATTTTCCACCGTTTCTTTTGTAATTTCTTCAGAGGAAATCCACTTGAGGTTAACCTTGCAGTCATTTTGTGCGCCTGCATGAATGAATGCCTCGGCAATGGATTTGTAAGCATCAGGTAGAGAAACATATTTACCGACAAGCCCAATGTTTACTTCGCTAGTCGGGTTTTTGAGTTTTCCTAAAAAACCTTTCCACTGTTCTAAATCAGGTTCATGCTTTGTAGTTACTTTTAATTTTGCCAACACCCGCTCATCCAATTTTTCTTTCTTCATCAGAAGTGGCACATCATATATGGTGTCAGCATCCATAGCTTCAATCACTGAGTTGAGGTTGACATTGCAGAATAAAGCCAACTTTTTCCGAATCTCCATCGATAGAGGATGTTCAGTGCGGCAAACTAGAATATCAGGTTGAATTCCGTAGGAGAGGAGTTCCTTTACAGAGTGTTGGGTTGGTTTTGTTTTTAATTCTTTGGCTGCCTTTAGGTAGGGAATTAGTGTGAGGTGGATAACCATGGCATTGTTGGCACCTAAATCCCATCGAACCTGACGCACGGCTTCAACAAAAGGGAGTGATTCAATATCGCCTACAGAACCGCCGATTTCAGTAATAATAAAGTCGTACTGACCAGTTTCGCCCAATTGAAAGATATTCCTTTTTATTTCATCGGTAATGTGCGGCACCACCTGAACTGTTTTGCCTAAATATTCCCCATGGCGTTCTTTGGTGATTACATTATTATATATGCGTCCGGTGGTAATGTTATTGGCTTTGGTGGTTCTGACATTTAAAAAACGCTCGTAATGTCCTAAGTCTAAGTCCGTTTCACCGCCGTCGTCAGTTACATAGCACTCGCCATGTTCATAGGGGTTAAGGGTGCCCGGGTCGATATTAATATAGGGATCGAACTTTTGAATGGTAACACTAAAGCCTCTGGACTGGAGAAGTTTACCCAATGAGGCAGAGATGATTCCTTTTCCTAATGAAGAGGTTACCCCTCCGGTAACGAAAATGTACTTTGTTGTAGAAGACATGAGCCCGTCAAATTTCGGGCGCAAAGGTAGCGGATTTGGTGGGTATCCCTAACCCTAAGTTTTTTAAATTATTTCGAATTTGAGGTTTTTATGACTATTTTTGAACGCTACATTTAAAATGTGGCAAGGTTACAATCAAATAAAATGTAGTATTTAACTGTTGAATAAAAGACACTCCCCCACTGTCTAAATGAGATATACAAACATTCGATCATTTTTATGCATATCGATATTGATTTTAATATCGATGTCATCTTTTGCACAGCCTGTTATTAATGCACCAAATACCTATATCTCAGGTAGGTTGAAGATTGGTTTTAGGCTAACCATTAATTATTCGTTTTTGACTCCACCAGCTTCGGATAATTCAAAAATCGAATGGTATCGAACCACTGATCCAACATGGACGCCTGATTTCGCTGGACCAGTTTTAACTACATTATTAGACGGAACTGGAACTAAAACTGCCCTTAAAGCCTCTACTGGAGGCCCATCTAACAATATCTTAATTCTATCTAGCTCAGCTAGTCAAGCGAATTTCTGGTGGTATTGTGTCGTTACTCCACGCGATGGCTTAGGCCCTTTTGGTACTCCTCACATAGAACTTCCCTGGGTTGATACAGGAACCAATGATCCTGCAAAATACAAAGTTATAAATACACACTCTGGAACTGCACCTACGGTTTGCAATGCAACTTCGTTTGGTGGAGCATTCTTGCCCAATATTGGCTTCATAAATGAGGGGCAAACAATTTCCTGTTCTGGAAATTCACTTACTATCAATGATATTGGAGCATCCAATGTTCCCTTCATAGGTACACAGACACCCTATATTCGAATTGATTGGGGGGATGGCATTGTTGAGGATATTCAAGCAGACCTGCTTAACCCCAGAGAGACTTCTCAATTTTGGCAGAGATATGGAAAGATTAATCTTGCACATACGTATAACGCAGCTACCACACCAAATCCTACGGTTGCAGGATCAGCTTGTACGTACATTCGAAAATTTACAAATATTGTTTTTTACACGGGTGCAACAGTAAACGCAACATGTAGTCAGGTGTTATCAAGTGCTGTTACTATTTGGGACACGGAAGATAACACCCGCATTGGAACTTTTGATATAAGCAGGAACGCTGGCATTGGATCGGAAATGTCGGCTCTTACAATGGAAATTTGTGAGGGGTTAAATGGAACGTTTACCCTCAGAGATGACAGTGATTTTAACTGTACGCCAGCTCGTGAAACATCCACTAAGCAAAATGACAAATCCAGATGGGTACAGTGGGTTTATGGTGCTGCAGGTAGCACAGTATCAGGCGTAACGATCAATGGTGTTACATATACGAGTGCTCAGTTTCCTATTTACGGGCCTATTGAATATTTGCCTAATCCTCCCTCAGTACTCGTACCTAATTCAACGACACCTTCTATAAGCTTACCAGGCACATCTTTAGCAGGGCAGGCCTTAAAAGTCAGATTAAGAAGCTGGAATGCTTGTAATGCTTATGATGTGGATGAATCCGATGGTGGTTTCAATGAAGACGAAAATGGTACATTTTCGGTTACAACAACCTCAGCACTAACCGGGGTTGTAGCCGCTACATCTCGTAGTGCAGACAATAATTTTAAGGAAATCACCTATAATGTTAATGTGATTACAAAGCCGGCCACATTAGTGGCGGTAAATAAAGATTATTGCTTTGACCAAGTCATGACAGCACAAAGTTTTGAGGTGTCTGCTGCCAGCGTGGCCAGTGGTGCTACAGCAATTAACTGGTACAATTCCGATCCAACTTTAGGTGGCGCTACTTTGTTATCCAACCCAAATGGTGCTTTGTCCAGGTTCTTTCCATCTACTGCTGTTGTTGCGGGTTTTACCCCTGTGCCGGCCAATCTTCCAGCAGGAGGTACATTTTCTTTGTGGGCTACCCAAGTAATTAGCGGCACCAATATTTGCGAGAGTCTTCCTGTGCAAGTAATCATTCGTAAAAGAGAACAATTATCAGCTCCTGGAGCCATTTCAAATACAAGCGGAACATCATTTCCTGTATGCGCGGGTACATCCGGCCTTACTTTTACAGTACCAGCTCCAGCAGGATCAACCACCATTGGTGGCACGGCCGAATATTTTTGGTCAATTACTTCTGGAACCAGTACGATTAGTGGCTCTGCGACAGGTCAAACGGTGACAGTTAATATTCCGGCGGGGGCCTCGGGTGCCCAAAACCTTCGGGTTGTAAGAAGATACTTGGCCAATGATGCACTCGGAAATAAGTGTACCACATCAAATGTAAATTTTCCATTCACTGTTGATGCAACCACCGTAGGTGGGTCTTTATCTGGCACAACTTCGATTTGCGCTGGTCAGAATAGCGGGTTGATTAGGCTATCTGGCCATACCGGAACCATTCTAAGTTGGGAAGTGAATGGAGTTCCTGATGCTTCTCTTGGCACTGCTAACCCGATCAGCCAAATTCTCAATTTGCCAGGGGCATATGTTTACCAGGCCGTTGTAAAGAACGGTGTATGTAGCCAAGCGTTGAGTTCTCCGTTTACAGTGACAGTAGATGCCGTGCCGGGTAAACCGAGCATGAGTGCATCTCCTGGTAATACAGTCTGCGAAGGCACTGCCATTACATTGACCGCTGGAAATGTAGGTGCTGCAACCTATAACTTCTTTAAAGAACCTACTCCATGGTCGCCCAACAATTCAACTACTCCGCTCAGTGTATGGCTTCGTGGGGATGCCGGAGTGACTGTTTCAGGTGCCGACGTAACACAATGGAATGACCAAAGTGGTAATGGAAGAAACCTAACCCAAGGATCGATTGCCAATAGTCCGGATCGCTTAACAGGTGCTTTAAATGGATTGCCCGTAATTGACTTTGATGGAACGGATGACTTTTTGCGAAACACTAGTTTAGGAAGCCCCAATTCCATCACGGTTATCACCTTAGCAAAAAGCGATGTGAATCCACAAACAGGAGTTTTGGTGGATGTGTCGGACAACACAACAAATACAGACAGAAGGTTTACCCAATTGCTGGATGCGAGTAATTTAAGAATCAGAGTATCGAATAATGCAAGTGCTAATTTTGATGCTTCATCTTCCTTTTCAGACATTTCGAATTACCATATTTTTTATGGTGATCATGCCACAAATACGAATTCAAAGGGATCCATTGATGGGGTGCCTTTGGCTATAACAGCAGCATCCGGCACGCTGCTAACAGCAACTAATTTGCAGCTAGGAAGAAGTTTTGCTAGTACCCGACCTTTCAATGGACAGATTGCAGAGGTTATTGTTTATAACGGAGTTTTATCGTTAGCAGATCGGCAGCGGGTAGAAGGATATCTGGCCCACAAATGGGGACTCACTGCAAATTTACCTTCTGATCATCCATACAAAGTTACTCCTCCTTTAAATACAGCCACTCAATCTTCTGCTGCACTTACATTAACCAATCTCGATGTTCCCTCAGAAAGTGGTACATACCGAGTTCAAGCGATCGGATCAGGAACAACATTCTGCGTGAGTGAACCTTCGAACTCAGTTACGATAACGATCAACCCAAGACCATCTGTTGTATTTTCAGGAGGAGGATCAGTTTGTGCGGGCAACCCTGCTCCGGATATTAACTTCGTCTTTACGGGTGTAGGTCCGTTTAATTTAGTTTATTCAATTGATGGTGTTAGTCAGCCCGCAGTAAACGGAGTTACTTCTCCGTATACAATTACTACACCACCGAGCGGAGTTTATGCGGTTGTTTCCATCAGCGATTCGAATACGCCATCTTGTTTAGTTACGGCGCCCAATGCGAATATTACCGGAAGTGCTTCCGTTACTTCTAGCGTGGTGCCGCCTCCCTCGGTTGAATCATTTACTTCGACAGCCGCAGTTTGTAATGATGGTGGAACAACAAATCCTCCGGATGCTATTTTGAATTTGTTACCTAATCAAATCGTCACATACAATATAGGCTACACACTTAAAAACCTAAACACAGGCGTGTCGACTGTAATTCCCGCTGCCAATTTTACATCGGATGCTACGGGTTCTATTACCATTTCTCCTACTTATGCTCAATTAGGAAATGCACCAGAGCCGCTTGGGTATCAAATTATTATCACGAGCATATTTAATACAACTACACTGTGTGCCGGTGCAGTTCCGATCAACGGCCCCACACTCATTGTTAATCCACGACCAGTTATTCCGACCGGAGCGGTTAATTCCGTAGCCTGCTCAACGGGTGCCGGTGCAACATTGTCAGTGGCAGATCCATTTGCCACTTTAGGAGCTGGTTTTGATATAGTATGGTCTAAAGCTGGCCCTGCGTTAGCATCCTTTTCTGCTGTTACAGGCGCTGATGGAGTGGTTTCCGGAACGCGAAATGTAAGCTTCACACCTACCACTTCTGCTACATCTACCTATTATACGTTTACCAGAAATATTTCTACGGGTTGTTTAAGTTCAACCGGTTTGGCAGTAACACAAACCCAAGATTCAGCCCCCGCGGCGGCTGCTGCTGGCAGTAATCAACCAAATGTCTGTGGCCTTAATTCAGGTTCACCCAATGTGACATTAGCAGCGACGGCTCCAACCAACGGAGGAATTGGAGCGTGGACCGTTCCCGGTCAAATTGCCTATTTCCAAAACTTTGAGAATTATGCCATTGGAACAACCTCATCAACAGCTTATAATGGTTGGTCAAGAAATGTTTCAGGAGCTAATGCTTTTCCTCAACAAGGAGGAACCGGCTATTTTGAGGTAAAAGCTGGAAGAAGATTCGAAGCGCAAAACACAAATGGAAACTTGACTACGGGTGCAGGTAATATAGGTGAGTTAGTGTGGACATCTGGCGTTGTAGACATTTCAGCTGTTTCCGGCTTCCCTGCAGTATCTGCTTTTGTTAGCGTCGTTAATGTGAGCAACGATTTAGATGCAGGAGCGGACGCAGATTATGTAAAGGTATTTTATAAGCTAGATGGAGGTGCAGAAATTCCGTTTACGACCAATGGAAATTTGACCGGAAACTTTGCGAATGCAACGGCTTCGGTTAGTGGACTTTCAGGTTCCACACTTCAAATAGTGATTCGAGTAAGTACTAACGATGTAACGGAAACTGTGGCGTTTGACAATGTGATTATCAAAGATCCGGCGTCGACTATTTCATTTGCTAACCCTAACAGTAGGAACACGACTGTTTCAAATCTTCCTGCTCCCGCTCCTGGAGGCACGGCTCAAACAACTTCGCTACGGTGGACGGTGGCAAGTGCCTTGGGAGCATGCTCTAATTCTTCCAGCGACGTTTCAATAACTATCAATCCGTTACCAACAGTGGTAACGATAACACCTCAACTTTGTGATGACGTTACTGGCGCCCCCTTTCAAGCTGCAGGAAAAAATCTTTCTGTTGATTATTCAAGCTTAGTAAGTAACGCAATAGGTCTGGGAGGAACCGTTGAATGGTACAATTCTGCGGCTGATAGAACCAGTGGAACAAATAAGATCGTAGCGCCTGTTACCATTTCAAATGGGCAAACCTTTTTCTTCCGTGCCCGATCAGCTGCGCCATTTAGTTGCGTAAACGATGGCACCACTACATTTACAGTAAATGCACTTCCTGCAGCCGTGGACTTAGCTTCTGAGTTTTGCGAAAACTCAGTTGGTTTCGGATCGGCAACTGGAATTAATTTAAATGCATTGGAAATGGGAGCCGGCGGTGTCACCAGTGGTGGTACCGCATTAACCCGTGATGTAGAATGGTACGAAGACAATGGAAGCGGAGGGTTAGGAACTTTAATTGCAACTGGATCTGCACTTGGTCAAGAGCAGAATTATTCAATCAGCGCCACAAAGACTATTCACGCCAAAGTAATTGATCTAACAAGTGTCGTAACACCAAAATGTTTTGATATTGCTGATGTTACGCTCAAGTTTAAGAAAAAACCGATCGATAATCCGATTACAGGTCCAGCTACGGTATGTACTAGTCTAACCAATATTCAAATATATCAGGTTAGTTCATCAACAAATAATTACAGTAATACAGGAGTTTCACCTACAGTCCACACGTATAGCTGGACAATTTCAGGTACAGCAGGATTTAATGTAGTCGCTGGGGGAGGTACGAATTCACCGAATTTCTTTTTGCTCGTATTGTTTAATGGAGCAGTCGGAACAGCTAACATATCTGTTTTCGAAACAGTTGATGGATGTGTTGGTGATGTAAAGAACCTTACAGTAACGGTTGCGTCAGCGCCAAGTCAACCAATATTTAGTGCGCCATCTACCCAGGTATGTAAAGATCAGACAGGTGTTACCTACAGTTTAACAGCTAGTAACCCTACTTCCGTATATACATGGAACGTGGTTGGAGGAGCCGTAGTCGGTGCTAATAGTGGGCCAGGTTTATCAGGCATTACAGTGAATTGGGGATCACTCGCAATACCTCAACCAAGTGTTTCGGTGATTGAGACAAGCTCTTCTGGCTGTTCAACCACTACACCCACCACAGTAAATGTGTTTCTGAATGATGTGCCTACCATGACATCGCCATCGAGCTATTCGATGTGCAGTGGTTCTTCTCCTGCATCGGCTCCGATACCCTTAAATTTTACGGCTAACTTGCCAAGTATATTTTCGTGGAAGGTACTGAGCGTAACTGGTGCTGTTACTACAGGTGGATTGCCTGTTGTGGTTGGAAGCACCGGAACCGGAAACATTAATCAAGTACTCAGCAATAAATCAGGATCAATTGGTTCCGTTACGTATGAAGTTATTCCAAGAGAATCAAACTTACCATCACCACCGGATTGCGCTGGAACACCCCAAACGGTGGTAGTTACGGTAAACCCTGAACCTGTACTGATACCAAGCCAGGCTACCACCATTTGTAGTGGTCAATCGGTAAACTATGAGATCCTTCTTACTCCGGCTAATTTACCTGCGGGCACCACATTTACCTGGGCTGATCCGGATGGTGTAGGCCCTGCTTCGGCAACTTCGACTCCCGTGCCAATGGGAACTGCTGGAACCAAGCATATCAATGATGTTTTGACAAATACGACCAATGCTCCCATTGTTACAACGTATGCTGTTCAAGCTTCCAGTGGTGCCGGTTGTTCAGGCGCTTCTCAGAATGTAGCTGTTACTGTCGAGCCAGTGCCATCAGCTACCATAAACAATTTACTACCGTTGATATGCAATGGGGGAGTAGTTGATCTTACTATCTCTAGCCCTACAACTTCCACAGTACCTTCTAATTTAAAGTTTGATATTTCCGTGTCCAGTTCGAATACAGGCGCAACAGGGGGAACTGCTTTTGCTAATTTGACGAATCAATCCTTTCCGTTATCGCTCAATGGAACGCTCACGAATAGCAGCAACTCCGTCATTACCGTTACCTATTCTGTAACTCCTAAGCTTACTGGATGCAGCAATGGTGCTATTCAAACCACTACTGTTTTGGTTGAGCCAACGCCTGTGGCAAGTATTACAAATTTAGCATCGACTATTTGTAACAATGGAACTGTGAACCTACAGATTTCCAGTTCAACGGTTTCGAACAATGCAAGCGACCTGAAGTTTGATTTAGTTGTTACCAGCAGCAATACCGCTGCCACAGGTGGTGCTGCGTTTGCTTCATTATCTAATCAAACTTTTCCGCTAACACTCAATAGCAACTTGACCAACAGCAGCAATGCACCCATTACCGTCACCTATTCCGTTACCCCTAAGTTAGCTGGTTGTGGATCGGGAGTGGTTCAAACTACTACGGTTATTGTTGAGCCAACTCCTGGTGCAACGATCAGTAATTCTACTGCAACTGTATGTGATACAGGTAGCGTAAATATTATTATTTCAAATACAGCTACCTCCAGTACCCCTTCCAACCTTAAATTTGATTTGGCTGTTTCGAGCACCAATCCGGGAGCAACCGGAGGCACGGCTTTTGCCTCGCTAACAAATCAGTCATATCCTTTAACGCTTAATGGAACACTTACCAATAGCAGCGACAGCTTTGTTACAGTTACGTACACAATCACTCCTAAAATAAGTGGAGGATGTGCCAACGGACCAGCGCAGCAGACAACCGTCATAGTTGAGCCTTCTCCAAAAGCAACTGTTACCAACACGACGTTAGGTATTTGTAATGGGGGCAACGTAAATATTGCCATTGCGAGCCCATCGGCGCCTTCGAATGCTGGTAATTTGAAATTTGATCTGAATGTTTCAAGTTCAAATTCAGGTGTGACGAGCGGCACAGCATTTACCAATTTATCAAATCAAAATTTCCCATTCAATATTCTAGGAACACTTAGTAATTCAGGAGTGAGTAGCATCACGGTTACCTTTACGGTTACACCCCGTCTGAGTGGCTGTGTAAGTGGTACCCCTCAAGTGACAACTGTGGTTGTTGAACCAACACCTAAAGCCGCTATTTCTAATTTGACTCCGTTGATTTGTAATGGTGGTAATGTCAACCTAAGTATAACAAGCTCAACTTTACCGACCGTAAATACAGATTTAAAATTTGATGTTTCAGTATCAAGTACAAACGCTGCCGCTACCGGAGGCACGGCTTTTGTCAATCTGTCTAATCAAACATTCCCTCTTCCGATCGCTGGAACATTAACCAATAGCAGTACAACGGCAATTACAGTAACCTATACGATAACGCCCAAGTTAAATGGTTGCCCTGATGGATCTATTCAAACAGCGACTGTAATTGTAGAACCAACACCTACAGCTTCGATTGCCAATGCTACTACTACCATCTGTAATGGGGGGTCGGTTAGCTTGAACATATCCAGTAGCACAGTATCTTCTATTCCGGCAAACCTTGGTTTTGATTTAGTGGTGTCCAGTTCAAATGCTGGGGCTACAGGCGGCACTGCATTTGCGTCGCTTACCAACCAAACATTTCCGCTAGCGATCACAGGAACGCTTACCAATACGAGTAACTCGGCGATTACAGTTACATATTCCGTTACACCAAAGCTCACGAATTGTTTGAGTGGTTCAGTTCAAACCACCACTGTAATTGTTGAGCCTACGCCACTTGTATCCGTGAATAACCTATCGGCTACCATCTGCGATAATTCAAATGTTAATATTGCGTTGACCAGCTCAAGCGTTCCATCAAATCCATTAAGTCTCACCTTTGATGTTTCTGTATCAAGCTCAGATCCTTCTTCAACCGGAGGAACAGCTTTTTCAAGCATTAATAGTCAAAGTTTTCCGTTTACAATTAACGGTACGCTCACCAATTCTAGCCTCAACCCGATTACAGTAACTTATAACATTACTCCCAAAATAGCGGGATGTGCTAGCGGTACGACTCAAACAACTTCTGTAGTGGTGGAGCCATCTCCTTCTGCTGTCGTTGTCAATTCGTTCCCAACAATTTGCAATGGATCACCTGTAGGTATAACCATCACTACACCTACCAATTCTTCTATCCCTGCCAATCTTCGTTTTGATGTACAAGCCACTAGTTCAAATACCCCAGCAACATCAGGAACGGCATTCGCCAATCTTACAAATCAAAATTTCCCGCTTACATTGAATGGTACATTGACCAACAGCAGCGATGCCGTGGTGACTGTGACTTATACAATCACGCCTAAATTGGTTGGTTGCGCGAGCGGTACACAAAAGGTGGTAACGGTGTTGGTTGAGCCGACTCCACAGGCCACTATTGTTAACGGTACTAACACAATTTGTGATGGTGATAATGTTTCCATTCTGGTTACAAGTCCTAGTACAGTAACGAATGCGGGCAATTTGAAATTTGATGTTGTAGTTTCTTCAACAGATGCGTCAACCGGGGGTAGTGCATTTTCTGCTTTAAGTGGTCAGATTTTCCCTCTTACCATTAACGGTATAATTACCAACGGTAGTAATTCGAATGTTACGGTTACATACACAATTACGCCTACTTTGAGCGGTTGCGTAAACGGCCCATCTAAAACGACAACCGTGGTAGTAGAACCTACCCCACAATTAACCATCACAAATTCCAGTGCTACCATTTGCAATGGAGGAAATGTGAATTTGGTATTTAATTCTAATTCGGCGCCGACTATTCCTGCCAATCTGAAATTCGACCTAGCAGTATCTAGTTCTAATGCGGGAGCAACTGGCGGAACTTCATTTGTGGCTCTTACGAATCAAAGCTTTCCGCTTGCCTTAAACGGTACCTTAACCAATAGCAGCAACGCCCCTATAACCGTTACCTTCACGGCAACACCGATGTTGAATGGCTGCGCAAATGGACCATCGAAACAAACTACAGTCGTTGTTGATCCAACACCGCAGGCCGTGCTGGTAAATAATAACTCACTCATCTGCAATGGCACGGTAACTGATATTACAGTTTCTACACCGAGCACTGTTTCTACACCGAGCAATCTTAAGTTTGATGTAGTTGTATCATCTACGAATACCGGGGCAACCGGCGGAACATCATTTGTTACTCTAAGTAATCAATCTTTCCCTTTAAACATCAATGGTACGCTAACGAATAGCAGCGACAACCCGATTACCGTAACCTATCAGGTAACGCCGAGGTTGACGGGATGTCCTGTTGCCGGTACAATGCAAACTACCACCGTGCAGGTTGAACCAACTCCAAAGGCATCGATAGCCAATGCTACGCCTGTTATTTGTAATGATAAAAATGTCTCTATTACTATCACAAGTCCTTCAACCCCAACGAATGCAGCTAATCTGAAATTTGATGTTGTAGTTACAAGTTCTAATCCAGGTGCACTTTCTGGTACAGCCTCTTCATCGCTTACAAATCAATCATTCCCGCTTACCATCAACGGACTTTTGTCCAACAGCAGTTCGGATGCGATTACAGTAACTTATTCTGTGACCCCTCTTCTAAATGGATGTGCCAATGGTGCGATAGAAACAACCACCGTAATAGTAGAGCCTACCCCACAAGCAGTAATTAACAATTTAGCATCTACTATATGTTCTGCGGGTAGTGTAAACGTACTGATTACTAGCCCTACCAGTCCTTCGAACATCGCTAATTTGAAGTTTAAGGTGGCGGTGACTAGTTCAAATCCAGGAGCCACATCGGGTTCTGCATTTGTTGCATTAACCAATCAGTCGTTCCCGCTTACCCTAAACGGTAGTTTGGTAAACACGAGTGATGCACCGATCACAGTAACGTATAAAGTAACTCCTACTTTGGGCACTTGCACCGATGGCCCAGATCAAACAACTACAGTTGTAGTTGAGCCATCACCTCGCCTCACCGTCGCAAATGGCGCCGCTGTTATCTGCAATGGAGGAAATGCAAACATTGTAGTGGCATCGCCATCGGCTCCAACAATACCAGGCAATCTTACATTTGATGTAACCGTTTCAAGCACCGATGGTCCAGCTACGGGAGGCACCGCATTTACCAATCTTTCAGGTCAGCCTTTTCCAACAACGATCAATGGAACACTTACCAACAGCAGCTCATCAGCTATCACGGTAACCTATAGCTTCACGCCCAAACTGACAGGTTGCAATCCGGGCACTGTTCAAACGACTACTGTGGTAGTTGAACCAACTCCTCAAGCGGTTGTGAATAATCTGTTGCCTACCATTTGTAATGGAAACCCGATAAACATAAACATTACTGCACCTACTAGCCCATCTATACCCGGTAATCAAACTTTTGATGTAAGCGTAACTAGTAGCAATGCTGCGGCCACAGGAGGAACTGCCTTTGTTCCTTTGACAGGCCAAGCTTTCCCTTTAACGATAACTGGTACTCTAACAAACAGCAGCTCCAGCTTTATAACAGTAACATACACCTTTACTCCTAAACTGGCAGGTTGCGTTAATGGGCCGGTGCAGACTACCACGGTAATTGTAGAACCAACACCGGTAGCCATACTCAATAATTCGACGGCCATCATTTGTAATGCTGATCCGGTTAATATTGCCGTAACGTCCACCACAAGCCCTTCGATAGCAGCGAACTTGATGTATGATGTGGCAGTAACATCTTCTAATCCTTTGGTGACTGGAGGTACTGCATTTGCATCTCTGTTGAATCAAAGCTTTCCCGCGACTATATCAGGCAACTTGACCAACAGCAGTAATGCAGTTGTTACAGTTACGTTTACCATTACTCCAAGATTGTTAGGCTGTGTGAGCGGACCGGTTCAAACGACCATAGTTAAGGTGGAGCCTACACCAAGCCTCAACTTGGTAAACAACAAATTAAAGGTATGTAATAATGAGAGCCCCGACATTGATGTCACTTCATTGACGGCTCCGACCAATGCTGCCAATCTTCTATTTGATGTGATTGTCACTTCCAACAATCCCGGAAATTTATCCGGTACAGCGTCCAACAATCAGTTAAGCGTTTCGGCTCCATTTTCAATTAATTCTTCCGATGGTACCTTGATCAATTCGGGCACTACGCCTATTACAGTTACCTATACAGTGACTCCTAAGTTAAATGGTTGTGCAGCAGGTCTACCGGTTGCGACTACAGTTACGTTAGAGCCTACTCCGGTGATTGCAGCAGTCAATTCAGCTCCTGCCATTTGCAGTGGTGCATCTCCTAACATCGCCATTACTTCAAGTTTTACCTCGAGCGTGCTTGCTGATCAGAAATTCGATATCACAGTTTCATCTTCTGATTTGGGTGCTACGAGTGGCACGGCATTCGTAGCGGCAAACGATGTTTCGTTGCCATTTAATCTCAATTCAGGAACGCTGATTAATTCTTCTACAACCGACATTACAGTTACATTCACGTTTACCCCTAAGTTAGACGGTTGCCCAAGTGGAACGCCAATATCAGTAGATGTTATCGTTCATCCGGTACCGGTTGTTAATAGCACATCAGGAGAGATATGTAGTAACAATGCTCCGAATGTAACATTTACATCACCCGTAGTTGGTTCTAGTTTTTCATGGGTTGTTTCGAACATCTCAGGTAGTACTGTTACGGGTATAGCTGTGGGCGATGCAGGTGTTTCCAGCACCGTTCCTTCGGTGATTCGAAATGTGACTAGTTCTCAGGCTCAGATAACATTTACAGTGACTCCTACGGGTTCTGCTCTGTTAGGTGGTTGCGTAGGGCCATCAAAGGATATTATCGTGAGAGTAAATCCGGAACCCGTATTGTTAAGCCCAGGTTTGGATGTGATTGCATGTAGCGATGTATCTACCGGACTTCTATTAGGTACCAATGGTGTATCTGTATCGGCTACCAGTTATCGAGTGACTGCATTTAACCGGAATGGCCTTGGCGAGAACTCTGCCAATGTGGTGAAAACGACAACGCTTCTTCCTCTTACCATAAGTGCAAGCCAGTTGGCATCCGAGAAATTTACAAATACAACTTCTGCAGCGGTGGATGTGTTGTATACCATCGTTCCGGTAGGACCGAGTCCTACTCTCTGCGCTGGTGATCCGGTGATCGTAAAGGTGACTGTTAAGCCTGAGCCAACCATAGTCCCTAGCACGGTTGTGGTGTGTAGTGGCGTTCCGGTTGGCACAAGCATAAATCTCGCACCCGCAGTGGGCTCGGTAAACCCTGATCAATACGAATTGAAGAAAATCACCAATGCAGCGAATATGCCTACCGGTGGAACTAACGCCGGCTTGGGAACTTATTCTACAGGTGGATTTTTACAAAATGATGTTTATATCAATAATATAGATGCAAATTCACATGATGTAGTTTATGAAGTAGTGCCTATCACTGCCGGATGTAGAGGCTTGGATGCAGCGGGTAATGGTCAGATTATTACCCTCACGGTTAATCCTGCACCTGACCTGATGGATGCAATTAGCGAGATCGTTTGTTCCGATTCGAAATCTGGAATTGTATTGTCCACTCGCCCTGCGAATGGCAGCACACCAGCCAGTGCATTGGCTGATCATTACATCATCAACAACATTGTTGTCCAAGCTGGCTTAGTGCCCGTTTCGGCTAACCTGGCTTTCCCCCGCGATCCAGTAGCAGCTACTGATATAAAGGATGATATTTTTAATAACCCTACTAATTCCATCCTTACGGTTACTTACACTATAACACCGGTAACTGCTGCAGGCTGCAAAGGAGTACCCGAAGATGTAGTGCTTACGGTAGAGCCTACCATTATAGCACTGGCAAACAACACCAAACCGAATATCTGCAGCGGCGATGCGGTAAGTATCATCTTAACATCTCCTTCTAATCCTACCCCGGTTAGTGGCTTGCCGCTGAACCCACTTATCACGTTTAATTATACACGTGCAACCGTAAGTGGTATTTCAGGGGTTACAGCAACCAATGTTGCGCAGAGCACGGAAATCAATGACGTGATCATAAACAATTCCAATAACCCGATCACGGTAATTTATAAGGTAACAGCTATCGCAGGTAATGCGGCTGATGGAAAGAAATGTTCATCGCAGATCATTGATGTACCGGTTGTCATTGATCCGAAGCCAAAGCTGATTCCTACCCGCACCACGCAAACAGTTTGCGAGGGCAGCGCGATTTCAGGAGTTACATTAAATTCCAATACGGTTCCTTCTCTCGCCAATGGAGTGGTGCAATTTGAATTGATTAGTGTTACCGACCCAACCACATCGTTGCCACCGGCAAATATTACGGGTTATTCTCCGGTAAATTCTCTGTTTGCCAAGGGGCAATTATTGAGCGATATTTTAACCAATACATCGCCTACGCAACAAGTTGTGCGCTACACCTTCAAACCTAAGTTTAGCACTGGAGCAGCTTGTACGGGCGATGATGTTTCGATTGAGATTACAGTAAATCCAAGACCTGTTTTAACTACACAAGTGATATCACCGACTTCGGTACCTTTGCAATTATGTAGTTCAGAAGAAATACAAGTAGCCTTTACTACTGATACAGATGCTGCCTCGCCCGGAAGTACGTTAGTAAAATGGCAGGCAGTAGCCTCTTCAGTGGATGTAATCGGCGAAGGGGGAGGTGCCGGTGATCAGTTCACCCAAACGCTAATCAACAAGTCTAACCAAGTACAGACTGTAGTCTATACAGCCAGTGCTCAGTTCAATGGCTGCCAGGGTAACACCGAAACATTTACAGTATCTATCAATCCTGTTCCGACAGTTACTCTACCAGCCAAAACAATTGTGTGTGATGGTGCATCGTTCAACATCAATTTCTTGACCCTGACGAACACGGGGCCTACTACTACCTTCAAGTGGGTGGTGGATGATGTAAATGGAATTGGCATACCCGGAGAATTTGATGGAACTGGCACGAACATATTGCGTACGTACAACAACACTACCGACTCCAAGGGTTCACTCATTTACACGGTGACACCTATTTTCAATGGGTGTGAGGGGCTGGAAAGAACAATGAGCGTTGAAGTGGCTCCTAAAACTTCCGCTAGCATTGGAGCAGTTGATCCTATTTGCGAAGGAGAACCAGTGTTCCTTGTATTTGAATTCAAGGCGCAATCTCCACTGGACTTTACCTATCGAATGACCGACGCGAACGGAATCATTACCACAAAAACCGTAACGAAAGCAGGAAATGTGAAAGTGGAAAAGTGGAATCCGGCTACCACCACAAAGTATGAGGTAATTTCTATCAAGGATGGTCTTGGCTGTACGTACACGCCACCGACTCCTTTTGCGACACAAACGGCTACAGTGTTTAAGTCTGTAGTAGCAAGCTGGACAGCGAATACACCTCCTTTCGATGCGGGCAAGTCGCTGGTAACATTTACAAATACATCGGTGCCCTTAGATGAAAGCATATTCCGCTACGAGTGGAACTTCACCAACGATAATTCAGCAAACCCAGCAAGCTTCGTGGGTGCTAATCCGGGGGTAATTGAATACAAGCGTCAGGGCGATCATTTTGTTTCGCTGCGCGCTGTTAACAAAGCAGCGGAGTTAGCAAACGTAACCTGCGAGAGTACCTTCGAAACAACAATCACCATTCCTATCGTTCCGCTGGAATCTGACTTTGAATTTACTCCCGCTGCGGCGTGTTCCCCTGCCACCATTGAGGTGACTCGAAACAAGTCTAAGGGAGGCGATACGATGAAGTGGACCGTGACGAATTTTCAAAATAAAGTCATAGGTACTTCAAGTGGTATATTGCCGACATTTACCATTAGCACTCCAGGCAGATATTTCATTGAGTTACGCGTAATTGATTCATTTATCAATGATTTCAAAGACTCGGGTAAGAAACCATTTGAAGTGTACGATGTGCCATTTGCTTCTTTTGATGCTCGCCCGGATGTAGTATTCGTTCCGGATACAGAAGTTGAAACCTATAACTTCTCAGATGGTGCAACCGGTTACCGCTGGAATTTTGGCGACACACCTGATTTTGTTACTGACTTCGAACCCAAATACAAGTATGCAATTGAAGGAATTTATAATATCACCCTCATAGCAGAAAATGATCACGGTGGTGGTGTGGTTTGTAGAGATACGTTGACACGGCCAATTACTGCCAAGCAAGGTGGTGAATCTAAAATTCCAAATGCCTTCACACCCAACACATCAGGGCCTTCTTCAAGTGCTGGTGGTGGTGCCGGCAGTACATTTAATGATGTTTTCCGCCCGATTGTGAAAGGTGTTCCGTCGGATTCAGATGCATATAACCTACAGATTTTTGATCGATGGGGAAATTTGATTTTTGAAAGCAATAGCTCTGCAATCGGCTGGGATGGCTATAACAAAGAAGGCAAGTTGATGCCGGCCGGTGTTTACGTCTATAAATTGACGGTACGATTCTCGGATTCACAGCGGACTACACAAGTGGGTGATATAACAATGATCTATTAGTAAAATGAGGGCATTTACACTTCTATACCTGAGAAAAATCTTGACCGCGTTGCTTGTTTGCTTCGCGCTGACATTGCATGCACAAGATCCTCAATTCTCACAGTACTATCAGTCACCACTCTATTTAAATCCCGGCTTCACCGGCATCACCAACCAGCAACGGCTGTCTTTGGTTCACCGATTGCAATGGCCCAACCTGCCGCAAACATTTGCTACTACTGCATTTAGCTATGATATCTGGGTAGATGAGTTGAGAAGTGGTTTTGGAATTTTATTTACCAATGATAAGATGGGATCTGCCGGTTGGAAAACCACCACCGTGGCCTTGAATTATAGTTACAAAATTAAACTAACGGATAAGATTGTTTTTTCGCCAGGATTAAATTTTGGGTATGGTACCAATGGTCTTGATCGCAGTAAGCTTCAGATGGGCGATGGATTGGAATTCAACGGTGTTTCGCTCGACCCTCAATTGCAGCGCCTCGGCAATACACAATATTTTGATTTCGGAGCCGGATTTGTTCTTTACAACAAAGACTTGTTTTTCGGAGCGGCATTTTCGCACATCAACACACCCAACCTTTCTATTTTAAGTACAGAGACGCGATTGCCCATGAAGATGGTGTTTCATGGTGGTGGCCGTATTACCCTTAATGGAGGTATTCGCACTGTAGCCCGCCCTTCTTACTTAACGCCCTCTTTCATCTACCGTATTCAAGGTCTTGTTTCACAGTTTGATGTGGGTGTAAATTACCATGTGGACCCTGTTTCATTGGGAGTATGGTATCGTGGAAAACCGTGGGAATCTACCATTACTAATTCCATTCAACAAGATGCGATAATCTTCACGATGGGATTGTATCTGAAAAAGTTTACAGTAGGATATAGCTACGACTTTAGCCTTTCAGGTCTTTCAACTGCCACAGGTGGGGCACACGAACTTTCCATCTTGTACGAGTTTTCTGCAAAACCTCTGCATCGTGGAGTTAAGAAACGCAATCGTCTCATACCATGTCCTAGTTTCAACAGCAGAGCAGGATTCTGGAATTAATTCTATCTGCGATTTTGTAGCCTTACCGCTATTAGGTTACGCTTATCGACAATACTGACTTCTGCCGGTAAGGTGTTGGTTTCTTTTCGCTTTTCAAGTCGATCCAATAAAAGTCTACACATCGGCTTAGTCGTTGTCGACTAACGGAAATGAACCTACGTCATACTCTACTTATTTTTCCTCTTCTGTTGGGGAGCGCATTGCAATTGGCTGCGCAGTGTGGTGGAATTCTTGAGCCCGGATTTAAATTTCTGACGAGCAGTAGAGGGTGCGCACCGTTTACGGTTAACCTTGAAACTTTCTACCTCTCGTCTGTGCCCGGCACAGTTTATTACATCGACTGGGGAGATGGCTCACCGGAGCAACAGATTATCCAAGTAGGGGCCACCGGAGTTACCATTTCACATAACTACCCGAACTCTTCAGTGAATTGTGGATACGACCTGATCATCGATGCATCAAATGCTTGCAATCCGCGCGGTAGTGTGGTGCCCATCAATACACAAGTGATTGTTTGGACGAATGATGTGATCTCCATCGATCCGCAAGAGTTTCGCGTATGCCAGGGCTTTGCGGCAAACTTGCAATTCACCGATAACAGTCAGTGGAATTGTTTTCCGCGTCTCACTCGTGAAAATAATGAGGCACGATGGATTCAATGGATTTATGGCACCGGTACCGCCGTAAATCAGGTGGCTGGTGTTCAGGTTAATAGTCAAGTGCCGGGAGGTTTTCCTTACTTTGATCCGGCACCATTTCGAAATCCGATTCATCCGGTGTTAGCGCCGGGGCAAATCAGCTTACCCATTTCAGTGCCCGCAACACTTCCAGTTGATATTGGGAAAGAGTTTGTAGTGACATTAAAAAACTGGAATCAGTGCAATGCATATGATAATAGTGTCTTAGATGGCAATGCATTTAATCCTGTCAATGGCGATTTGTTGAATGGAGATAACAACGCACAAGTCATCACCGGACGAATTGTGATCGTTCCATCACCACAGCCTACTTTTGTAACGAAGCTGGGCAACGCATCAGGCGCCATTCAATCGGTTTTTTGCATTGGTGATTTGATTTTCTTTGATGACCAGACTCCCGGTATTGGTGGAGCGTCGTTTCAATACACTTGGGAATTTTTTGACAACGCTACGGGAACGGGTACTCCAATCGGCACTTCAACTTCAGCGAATCCCACTTTCATATATCCTCTTTCCGGACAAAAATTGATACGCGTTTCGGTACGCGATGCAAACGCAGCAGGCAATTGTGTAAACACATTCGATCGTGTGATTACGATTTCTCCATCGCTTGTTTCAAAAATTAAAGTAACCGATTTACTCAACAATGTAATCACGCCTTACTTCTGTCAGGAAGCCAGTGGCACCTTAACTAATTTTACCGCGCGTTTTAATGATGCATCGGTAGGTTTGGTAACGCCGACAACGCAATGGAAATGGGAAGTCTATGATCCTTCCAATACATTGATCCGTCAGGAGCCAGCGGTTGGTTTTTCTGTAGTAGCCATCAGTAGCATCGATCAGGTGTTTACTGCGCCAGGTATTTACCATGTGCGTTTACGCGTGCGCGACAACGTGACATCTTGCGAATCGGTAGACGATGCCGAAATACGTGTGTACATCAAACCCATACCTTTATTTGCGGCCACCACAGCTTGTGAAGGAAAGCAAATTTCATTTGTAGATGGATCAACACTTACAGCCATCAATGGAGAGACCATCGCGCTGCGCGAGTGGGATTTTAATTACTCAGGCATCTTTACACCAGATGCGGCCTTTACGAATCAAACTAATTTTACACGGGTGTTTCCCGTGGCCGGCACATTTCCGGTAGCCCTGCGGGTTACTACCAGTCAGAATTCGTGTTCTTCTATTTTTATTCTGCCGGTAAAAGTTTCGCCGTTGCCTACAGCAAGTTTTACACCCAACATTACTTCAGGTTGTGGCCCACTCGCTGTAAGCTTCACTAATAATTCAGTGCTACTTCAACCGGATGTGATCGATCAGTTTATTTGGGAAGTAGATGACCGATCAGGTACAGGTTTTCAAACGGTGGCCATTCAGCGCCCCACCGACATCAACTTTTCATCTACATTCAATTATGTGTTTCCCAACCTCACCATCACTAATAAGTTGTTCGATGTGCGACTACGCGTGCGTACAGTCAATGGGTGCGAACAATTTTCTTCAGCACAGGTGATCATTGCTTTTCCGGGTACAGCATCGGGCTTCAGCGAAATCAACTATTCGCCATTTAATACAAACTGTTCGCCACAGTCCATTTCATTTAAAGTAGATTCGCAAACGCAGTCGCTGAACCCAACTGATTATTTGTGGACGGTCACCGATGCTTCCGGCACTTTAGCGCAGCAAAGCACTGGCGTGATCCCTACATTCAGTTTTCCATTTGTAAATGCGACTTCTTCTTTCAAAGATTTTAAAGTAACATTGACTACGCTCTTGCCAGCCGGATGCAAGGGAGACTCTACGCGCACCATACGAATTAGCCCGGTTCCCATTTCGCTTTTCATATTGGATACACTTCAACTGGATTGTGATCTGATGAAAATACGCGTGTCGGCAATTCAAAAGGGACTTTCCTCTTATCACTGGGTGATCCGCGAAAATGCGATTACTGTATTGGATACACGATCCAATCAAGACGTAGTTGAGTTTTCGTTCAATCGTTTGCTGACTGGCAACAGTCCAGTTTCCATTGCATTGGATACAGAGAATTTTGCCAATTGCCCAAGTGCGGTAACGAATGCCTCATTGGATGTACCGCAAAAAGATGTTATTAACACTTCTTTTACAGTAACGCCTCTTAATCAAACACTGCCTGCATCAACTGTCACCTTCACCAACACAACCAACCTTGGCCCATGGACGTATGCCTGGGACTTTGGTGATCAAACAACCGCTACAAGTCCAGCCATTACCAGCCACACGTACGCAACGTATGGTACCTATGAAATTTTACTTCGGGTGAAGAGTCAATTCTGTGAAGAAAAATCTACACAAACAGTTGTCATCAATGCGATACCACCACAGGTTGATTTCTCTTTCGATCCGCCATCAGGCTGTGTGCCGTTGCAGGTAACATTTACCAACCTGGCGAAATTTGCGGAAGACAAAACGTATCAATGGGATTTTGGTGATGGCACAACATCGCAAGAGAAAAACCCGATTCATGTGTATAGCCGGGCAGATTCGTACACAGTTTCATTGTCGGCATCGAATATTACAGGGCAACGCATAACGGCTACCAAGCCTAACAGCATTCAGGTTTATCCACGCCCGACTGCGGGCTTTGACATCAAGCCTCGATTGATTTATATACCGGGCGGAACACTTTATACCAGCAACCTGAGCTTTGATGCAACCCGGTTTGTATGGGATTTCGGCGACGGTACTTTCTCTTCGAATGAAGAGCCCGAACATCAGTACACCACAGAGGGAGTATACACCATCAAGCTCAAAGCATTCAATCAATTTGACTGCGCAGATTCTGCAAAACTAGTAGATGTGGTAAAAGTAGAGAAAGGCGGCCAAGTGCTGGTGCCCAATGCGTTTTCACCCAGTGGCGTGGGTAATAGTTCTGGTGGAGCCGCACCGGGAGATGGAAAGAACGATGTGTTTTTACCCTTGATGCGTGGAGTGACCCAGTTTGAATTATTGATTTTTAACCGATGGGGTGAATTACTTTTTGAGAGTAGCGATGCTACCCGCGGATGGGATGGCTACTACAACGGAAAATTATGTCAGCAAGATGTGTACATGTACAAACTCACGGCTCGATTTGAAAACGGTGAAAATGTAGTAAGGGTAGGGGATATAAATTTGATACGATAGCATGATCTATACCACTACTACTCCGCTGATACATTCACGTCGATTTTCTTTGCTGCTCGTTTGCATGCTGTATTTGCTTTCGTTCAATCTTTCTGCACAAGATCCTGAATTCTCACAGTACTACGCAGCACCGCTGTATCTCAATCCTGCATTTGCCGGCACAACTACCGATCATCGGCTGATGATGAACTACCGTAACCAATGGCCAAACATTGCACGCGGTTATGTTACGTATTCATTTTCGTACGATTACAATTTGTACAATTACAATAGTGGTGTAGGATTTTTAGCCACCGTAGATCAGGCAGGAACTGCCGGCATGCGATCTTCGCAGTTCAACTTTATCTATTCATACAAGTGGCATATATCCAACAAGTGGGTGATTTCTTCTGGCTTAAATTTTGGGTATGCCATGCGCAGTCTCGATTTCAACAAACTTCTTTTTGGCGATCAATTGCAGTTTGATGCCAAGGGAAATATTCCGAGCGATGATCCTTCTGCATCGCGCCTGGGAATGGCGAGTTATTTTGATTTTAAAGCTGGCGCATTGGCCTACAACAAAAATTTCTGGTTGGGTTTTGCTGCGAGTCATTTGAATGAGCCCAACCGATCGCTCACCAATGATGTAGCCTATGTGCCGTTAAAACTGACGGTGCATGGTGGTGTACGCATTCCACTTTATCGTGGTGCATTTAAGCGCGCCAGCATTCCGATTCTGTCGCCCTCTTTTGTGTATAAGCGACAGGGCACGTTTGAACAATTGGATATTGGTGCCTACCTCTTGTATAGCCCAATTATTTTAGGCGTGTGGTACAGAGGTGTTCCACTTATGAAAGATGTACAGGGAAATATTAGTCAGGATGCGGCCATACTTATCCTTGGCTTTCAGATGGAGCACATTGAGTTAACCTACAGTTACGATTTTACAGTGTCATCACTCGGCCCCATCTCTGGAGGAACACATGAGATGGCTTTGAAATACCGTTTGCCCATTCACGTGAGAGAGAAGTCGAAGAAAAAGGAACGATTCATTCCTTGTCCTACCTTCAACCGAAAGCAATAGAATTTATCCCAAAAAAGTCATTAGACTTTTTTGCACTGCGTGCTGACGATTGAAAATGAACTAGTTCACATTGTTTCTTTACTCAATCTTAATGACAATTTTGGGTTTATCTTCTGCGCTTGCGTGTAACGGTTTTTTGTGAACTTTTGCCTTTGTTGGGTGTTTCGATTTTGGTATCGAATAAATACGCAACTGAAAACCGAATGCTATGGTTCTTTACTTTCAAAATATCATAGTCCACAAAACTGATCGGGAAGAAACCATCTCCTTTGTCGCTTAAAAATGATTGTGCAAAATAGACATGAACAGAAGTAATTATTTTATGTCCACCTATTGGTTGAAAAGCAACGCCCGTCATACGGCACTGACATTAAAAAAAGTTGTGATGCTTTAAGCTGACGCGGAATGGAAACATCAAAGCAAACCCATCTATTTTGGTGCGCTTCCAGGAAGGGCAACCCATCTCAACCGATTTGAATAACTCATTCATTTTTTATGATGTTTTCAGCGCCGGAATTTCATACCGTAGCGGCGATGCCATCATTTCCATGGTCAGCCTCAAGCTATCCGAAAAGTTGTACTTCAACTATTCGTTTGATTTCACATCTTCCGGTTTGGCACCCTTTTCCACTGGCACCCAAGAGATCATGATCAACTATCGCGCAAAGATTACCTCGGCACATAAAAACCTGGGTTGCCCCACCTATCGCAACTACCGCGAGTAAAGCATTCTCACCAGGCGTGATTATTGGCTATTCCTGATTACCTTTGACGGTTTAAACAACTACGCCTTTTGTGAATTTTTCTGCTCAGCTCAATCAAATCAAGGCCATTGGTGCGGTATCTCAGGCGGCAGATCATCTGCGTGTGGAGGCTTATGTGGTCGGTGGATTCGTGCGTGATCTGATCCTCAACCGGCCTTGCAAGGATATTGATTTCGTTTGTGTGGGCAGTGGTATTGAATTAGCTCAGGCTACCGCCATCAAGTTGGGCGAGCGGCAAGTAACCGTTTTTAAAAACTTTGGCACAGCCAACATCCGGCATTTCGATTTTGATTTGGAGTTTGTAGGCGCACGCAAAGAGTCGTATCGCAGCGATTCGCGCAAGCCCATTGTAGAAGATGGCACCCTCGAAGATGATCAACTACGGAGAGATTTTACCATCAATGCTATGGCCATTTGCGTCAATGCCGATCGTTTTGGCGAGTTGGTAGATCCATTTGGCGGGGTACAACACCTCAGCGAAAAGCTGATCAAAACACCATTGAATCCGGACATTACATTTTCTGACGACCCACTGAGGATGATGCGAGCGATCCGTTTTGCATCTCAGCTTAATTTTGACATTGAGGCAGATACATTCGAAGCTATTGACCGAAACAAAGACCGGATCAAAATTGTATCCATGGAACGTATTACGGACGAGTTGAATAAAATCATCTTGTCACCGATTCCTTCCTATGGATTTAAGTTGCTCTTTCAAAGCGGCCTTCTCAAATTGTTTTTCCCGGAGATGGTAGCCTTGCATGGTGTGGAGTACCAGGACAACAAAGCACATAAAGATAATTTCTACCACACGTTGCAGGTGCTCGACAATGTGTCGAAAGTTTCAAACGACTTGTGGCTGCGATGGGCTGCCATTCTGCATGACATTGCAAAGCCTGCGACCAAACGATTTGACAAAGAAGTAGGGTGGACCTTCCACGGACATGAAGACAAAGGTGCCCGCATGGTGCCCGGCATTTTCCGCCGGTTAAAGTTGCCCATGAACGAGAAAATGGACTTTGTGCAAAAGTTAGTACGCTTGCATTTGCGCCCCATAGCTTTGGTTAAGGAAGTTACTGACTCTGCCGTTCGCCGACTACTTTTTGAGGCGGGCAATGATTCAGACGCACTGATGATGCTGTGCCGGGCCGACATCACCTCCAAGAACAGCGAAAAGGTGGTAAAGTACCTGAAGAATTTTGAAAAGGTGCAGCAAAAAATGATTGAAGTAGAGGCTAACGATCAGGTGCGCAATTTTCAGCCACCGGTAACAGGCGATGAAATCATGGCTATTTTCAATATTCCTCCCGGAAGGATCATCGGAGATATTAAAGATCAGATAAAAGAGGCTATTTTAGAGGGCTCAATTCAGAATAACCGCGAACAGGCTTTTGAATTGATGCTTCGGTTAGCAAACGAAAAAGGACTAAAACAAAAAGTAAACCCATAACCAACTTTCTATTTATGAGAATCCGTAGTTTCATTTTTATTGTATGTGCAATGGTAGCTACCACCGGCTTTGCGCAAAAGAAGAAAAAGAAAGAAGAACCGCGCGCCATGGAGCCTGTAACAGCTACTCAGCCTGCTGCGGAAGTGAAGAAACCCGAACCAGTTGCAAAAGATACATTACCTAAAGTAAGCCCTCTGACTCAACACTTTGCCCGTAAATACGCTACCGCAGTGCAGTGGAATGATTTCGATGTAGCCAAAGATGCTTTGTACGACCTGATCATCGAAAACCCCTTGAATGACTCGCTCATTTTTGATTTAGCATTGTTCTATTACCAGAATCAAAAGTCTGCTTCGGCCGTATTGGTGGCCAATGAACTGCTGGCCCGCAATCCTAAGAACTTAGGAGCTTTGGAAATTGCTGCCGGTGGATACGAAGCACTGGGTGTGTTAGATAAATCGCTTCAAAGCCACGAAAGCTTGTACCTGATGACGAACAATGTCGGCACCCTCTACAAAATGGCCTTTCTGCAATATCGTTTAAAGCGCTACAAAGAGAGCTTAACTTCTGCCGACATCATTTTAGGCAACAAGGAAATTGAAACCATGAAAGCATCGTACACCAGCGCCGATAACAAAACAAAAGAATATCCCATCAAAGTGGCGGTTATCAACCTGAAGGGTATGATCGCGCTGGATCAGGGAGATAAAGTAGGAGCGAAGAAGTTGTTTGAAGCAGCATTGGCCATAGCACCTGATTTTGTATTGGCCAAAGAAAACCTAGCTAAGACCAAGCCTACCGCAAAGTAGCAGCAAGTAAAAAGCACACACTTTCTATTGCGGCGCATGCAACCTTTGGGGGCAGGGCAGGTCTTTGTAACTGAATGACGATTCCTTGGAGCAACCGGTGTTACATGTTCATCAGGAGCTGATTGATCGGTGTAGGCAACACGATCGTAAAGCCTATTATGAAGTGTACAAACTGTATCATCGCAGTATGTATAATACTGCTTTGCGCATCACACGCGATGAGGCGGCAGCACAGGATGTGATGCAGGAGGCTTTTATTAGTGCCTTCGAAAATCTGGCATCATACCGGGGCGACTCGGCTTTTGGTGCGTGGCTCAAACGCATTGTGGCCAACAAAGCCATTACGTATCTGGGAAAACGCAAAATGGAACGTTTGCCCGATGATGAGCGGTGGGATGTCAAAGAAGAAGAGGCGGTCGACATCTTTGAAGGGTTTCCGTTTACGGTAGAGAAAGTGCGGTCAGCCATTTATGAACTGCCGGACGGATACAGAAGCGTATTGTCGTTGTACTTGTTGGAAGGATATGATCACGGCGAGATAGCTGAGATCATGGGCATCACAGAGTCCACTTCCAAGTCGCAGTTCAACCGCTCGAAAAAGAAGTTGAAAGAGTTACTGGAAGCAAAAAAAGGATAGACAAAATAGAGCATCTGACCGATGAAAGATTCACTTCAGGAGTTTGTAGATCAAAATCGCGAAGAGTTTGATGATCGTTCGCCCAAGCGATCTGCCTGGCATGCGATTGAGTCGCGGTTGCCCTCCAACCCCCGTTCACTTTGGAATTCCATCTCATTGTGGCGCTCCGCCGCCATCGTGTTATTGGGCCTTACGGCTTTTCTGGCTGTGAAGGAAAATGTCAATCCTGCCAAAAAAGAAACGGCCCGCATCAAAGGCGATTTTCGAGATTTAGAAGTTTTTTATAGCGACCAGATTCTTCAAAAGAAAGAATTGGTCAATCAATATCAACTGGAAACCGGACTCACTGAAGATGAAGTCACCCAGAATATTCAAAAGTTGGAAGCCATGTATCTGGTGCTGAAAGATGAAATGGAAAAGCGCCCATCGCAAGATGTAAAAGATGCGCTGGTGTTAAACTTATTGGTTCGAATTGATTTGCTGAATCAGCAGTTGAACAAACTGGACAAGGTCGAATCGGCACCTGAAAAAACGCCTTCCAGTATCTAGTATTCCGAATACAATTCAAACGTTTCTTTCGCTGAATCGAAGAGTTTCCCCTCTTCACACTTCAATACCCTTGCCGGGAATTTCTTGATTAATCCGTAGCTGTGTGTAGCCATCAGAATCGCTGTTCCACTCTTATTGATCTGCTGAAAGATTTTCATAATACCGTGTGATACTTCCGGATCGAGATTACCGGTGGGTTCATCGGCTACTAAAATTACCGGCTCGTTAATCAATGCACGCGCTATCACCACACGCTGTTGCTCACCACCGGAAAGTTGATGTGGATATTTTTTCTCAACGGCACCCAAGCCTACTTGCATCAACACTTCGGCCAACCGGTTTTTCATGCGGGCATTGTCTTTCCATCCTGTGGCCTTCATCACAAAAAGTAAGTTTTCACCCACAGTTCGATCCGCCAGCAATTGAAAGTCTTGAAAGATGATGCCTACTTTTCGGCGAAGCATGGGCACCTGATTGCTTTTGATGCCACGAATGGTAAAGCCGGCGATGCTGATATCGCCCTGACGCAAGGGCAAATCGGCATACAAGGTTTTAAGAAGCGATGACTTACCCGATCCTGTCCGGCCAATGATAAAGACAAATTCGCCTTTGTCCATTTCAAAGCTGATGTCATTCAAAACCGTGTTCTGATCTTGAAAGATGCTGGCTTCTTTGACACGCAAAACAGGATCGGTAGAAAACATAATTAATGGTGTATTGTCTGATTATCCGTTGGCTTTCTTGTGATCGGCCAGGAATTTTTCCAAGCCACTGTCTGTCAACGGATGTTTGAGTAGCGCCATAATTACGTTGAGTGGACACGTGGCCACATCGGCACCAATCTCAGCACATTTGATTAAGTGAATAGTATGTCGAATGCTGGCAGCTAAGATTTCTGTTTCATATCCATAGTTGTTATAGATCAACCGAATCTGTGCAATCAAGTCGAGACCATCTTGAGATATATCATCCAATCGTCCAATGAATGGCGAAACATAACTGGCACCTGCTTTCGCGGTAAGCAATGCTTGACCGGGTGAGAAAACCAACGTGCAATTGGTGCGGATTCCCTCGCTGGTGAATTTTTTAATGGCTTTGATACCATCTTTGATCATGGGCACTTTCACCACAATCTTATCATCAATTTTGGCCAGTTCTTTCCCTTCTTTAATGATGCCATCGAAATCGGTGGCAATCACTTCAGCACTTACATTATTGTCAACAATATTGCAGATGGCTTTATAATGGGCCATTACCTTTTCTTTGCCGGCAATGCCTTCTTTGGCCATTAATGAGGGGTTGGTGGTTACGCCATCCAAAACACCTAAGTCGTAGGCTTCTTTGATTTCGTTGAGGTTGGCGGTATCAATAAAGAATTTCATAAGTTGATTTTTTTAATTGTTTTAGGGGGATGGCTCAAAAATTTGAGAATACTCATTATTCTATTCTGTTTAGCAATTTGACGCGAAATTAGGTAATTCATTCATTATCTCAACAAACAAGATCAAAGAAGCGATTGTAGGAAAACTGATTGGTGGTAGGTTTTATTTTGTTTACACATTTCTGTTTTCTAATTTAGAACATTGGAACGTAACACAATGCTAGTTTTTGGCATTATTAACTTGTAATAATGGTTTCTAAGGAATTATCGTTTTTTGTTGTTATACTCGTATTTAATATTTTCTCCTTTTGTCAGTCACCAAGGCGAAGTAAATCGTTGCCGGAAACTGAAAAGACCAAGAGCGGTGGAAGTGAAATAAAAAAAGCAGAGGTGAGACCATTTAGTAAAGAAGGTAGCAGCAAAGATTCTGTTCCAAACTATGGACAACGGAATAACGAAATAGGCCCTGATGACATCCGTGTGTTTGCAACAGTGAAGGCGATACATACACCAAGTCATGCTGAATCACCTTGTGATCAATATGCTTGTGTGGCCGAGATATTTATTGACGGCATTGTGCAACGAGGAAGAACTTATGCGGGCGGAATTGAATCGGGGCAAAAGCTGATTGTATATTTTTCAATGACTTTAGAGAATAGCACAAAAGTATTTCCAGGTCAAGACATCAAACAATTTCCAGGGCTGAAGGAGGGAGACCGATTTCAGGCGGATATTAGCGGTGGCGTGCTTTTGGATGATTTGGCTGCCAACTCCCCAACTATACTTACTTACGAATTGATACATTAGTTTTCTTAACGTTGTCTCTATATCACAAATCTAAATAATAACCATTCAACTCAACCCAAGCGTATGATTAGAATAATTACAAATCAAATTTTTAGGATTTTATTGGTGTTGCTGATAAGCACACTTCCAAGCCTACTGATGGCTCAGCAAGATGGCCAGAGCCAGAAGGTTAAAAAGAAGGTAAGCCCTAGCACCGAAGAAATGGCGCAAGGCATTGACCAGGGCACTCGATATAATGTAAAGAAGGTTCTTCAGGCGAATGACCCGAATTCGAAATTTTCAGGCAGAAATGACAATCCTGAATTAAGGGCTCAATTTGAACTGGAACGATTGAAAGATCCTGCAACCGGAGAAATTCCAGAGGGTATCAGACAGAAAGAGCTAGCCTATGTGAACTCAGCCGGCTCTCGTTTGCAAGAAACGGTAGTCCTGCCGCTTGGCAAAGAGGATGAAACCGGAATTGTTACGGGCACTCCAGGCGACCAACTGAGCCCGTTTACAAATCGAGGACCCTTTAATGTAGGCGGTAGAACCCGAGCGCTTGCAATTGATATCAATGATGAGAACCGGATTCTGGCGGGCGGTGTATCGGGTGGAATGTGGCTATCTACCAACCAAGGCACATCGTGGCAGCGTGTAAGTCCGTTGGATCAGAACCCGACTGTAACAGCAGTAGTGCAAGATAAACGGGTTGGTTTTCGAAATACATGGTATTATTCTACCGGAGAGGCTTCGGGTGCGTCACAAGCGGGACGAAATGGCTCTGCATCATTTCGAGGCAACGGTATATTCAAATCTACCGACAATGGTACTACTTGGGCACCGTTGCCGGCAACTGTTACAAATACACCACAAAGTACCTTTACAACAGATCATTTTAAGTTTGTCGCCTCAATGGCAATAGATCCTGTTAATGGTGATTTATATGTCGCATCTTTTGCCGGTATACTTCGATCACAAGATGGCGGTACATCATTTCAAATGGTCTTACCGGTAGCCAATCTCGAAACGATCAGGCAATTGGAAGTATTAATAACCCCGGGCCGCGTAATGTATGCAGCAATACCGAGGCATTCAATAACAACCGCAGGGCCTGGAAATGCCGGTGTTTACCGTTCCACCACAGGCAATGTCAATGAATGGACCAACGTTACACCGCCAGGCTTTCCGGTGGCAGCAACAACCAATGGAAGAATTACATTGGGCTATGCTCCTTCAAACGAGAACATTCTGTACGCATTTGTTTCTGGAACATCTAGCTTGCCTGTTGGGCATGATTTATGGAAGTATACATATCTGACAGGTAATGGCTCGGGGGCTGATGGTACGTGGGAGAACAGATCGGCTAATTTACCAAATATTGGTGGTAGCGTAGGTAGCCTATCAACACAAGGAGGCTATGATCAATATGTGAAAGTGCACCCTAATAATGAAAACATGATTTTTGTTGCGGGTACCAATTTGTATCGATCCTCAGATGGGTTCGCCAGTAATACGAACACATCCTGGATTGCAGGTTATAGTACGTTGAACAATGTAAGTCTTTACCCCAACCACCACCCCGATCAGCACAGTATCGTTTTCTTTCCATCGAATCCCAACAAGGTATTAACTGGACATGACGGTGGATTGAGTTTAACAAACGACATTACCACTTCGCTTGGTCAATTTCCGGTGTCTTGGACTAGTTTAAACAATGGGTACCTGACGACTCAGGTATACTCTTTGTCCGTAGGGCCGGGTAATTTGATCATGGCAGGGTTTCAGGATAATTCCACATGGGCCACTGCCTCGACTGCCTCCAACAGCACATGGGTGGATCAATTCAGTGGAGACGGAACCGGAAATGCCATTAATAAAAATGGAACATTGCGCTACGTTTCTGCTCAAAATGGAGTTGTTTTCCGGCTAGCTTATACAGATGCAAATGACGTGACACCCAATTCATTTACGAATATTTCTCCTATTCGCGGTTCATTATTTGTGACTCAATTTGAGTTGGACCCCAATAACGATAAACTGATGTATTACCTTGGAGCGAACACTGTTTGGAGGGCTAATAACGTAACTACTGCAACTGTTACGGGTGGATGGAATAACTTAACCAACACCACATCTACTCAGATACTGACTGCAATAGGGGTTTCAACCAGTCCGGCCAATGTTGTATACGTGGGCAGTTCCGGTGGTAGAGTTTTCCGCCTCGATAATGCCAATGTCGGTAACCCAGTCTACAATGATGTTTTTACTGGAAAGGGCCTTCCTGTCGGTAACGTATCATCTATTGCAGTTGATCCAAACAACGCTATGCGTGCAATTTTAGTGTTTTCAAACTATAGTATAAAGAGCCTATGGCTCACGGAAAATGGTGGGGTAAGTTGGACAGACATTAGCGGCAACCTAGAACAAAACCCCGACGGAACAGGGAATGGCCCCTCCGCCCGCTGGGCCACGGTGGTTGGAAACAATGATGCCTATTTGGTAGGCACCAGCACTGGGTTGTATGCCACTAAAGTATTGAATGGAACAGCAACGGTTTGGTCGCAGGTTGACCCAACTGTTTTGGGCGTATCAGTCGTAGAGCAAATGCGTGCCCGAGAAGATGGCTTGGTAGTGGTTGGTACGCATGGCAATGGCTTGTTTAGCGCATCTTTTGAAGTAACAAAACAACCTGTATTAATTAATCAACCTCTCGATAACGTATCGGTACTCAAAGGTGCCAGTCCAGTAGTAATCCCCGTTGGAAATGTATTTCGATCAACAGCTGTATCGCCATTGGCAATTACGGTGAGCGTCGTCGGAAATGATAATTCGGGATTGGTGACAGCAAATGTTTCAGGTAATGACCTTACTCTGACGTTTGCGACTAACGCTACGGGCACCGCGCTGATCACCTTGAAGGGCACAGATACAAACGGTCAGATTGCCACATCGCAATTAAACGTGGAGGTTAATCCACTTATTGATACCTATCCTTTCGTTACCGATTTTGCTACCACAACCCTTCCGTTCGGTTACAAAGTGTCCGGTAATATGGATTGGTTAGTGCGCACAGGACCACCGCCAACGGCAAATACTGGTCCTAGTGGTGATCATACCCAGGCAAACGGGTCGGGTAACTATATATATACAGAAACATCAGGATTTAGAGGTGGAGCCGTTGCGGATTTCTTTCTGCCCGCTATGGATATCAGCAGCTTAACAGCTCCTGGCTTGTCATTCTATTATCACATGTTTGGCGCTACGACTGGCCGCCTAGAAGTTTATGTGCGAAATGTTGCTACGAATACATCTACACGGGTACTACAAATCACAGGGCAGCAGCAACTGAGTAGAACCGATCCGTACAAGGAGGCCTTTATACCATTGGCACCTTATGTTTCGGTTGGAAAGATTCAAGTCTTTTTTAGAGGAGTAAGAGGAACGTTGCCCCAAGCTGATGGAAGCGATGCGGCATTTACCGGTGATATGGCCATAGACGACATCGTAGTGCAGGAAGGCTTAGCCAATGATGTGGGGGTTAGTTCCGTGCAAATGAATACCTGGCTGGTTCAATCGAGCGATGAGGTGATAACTGCCCAATTGACAAACTTCGGTACTTCTACAAAGACTGGTTTTGATGTCTCGTATCAAGTTGGTAGTGGAGCTCCGGTCGTAGAATCGTTTACAGGTACTCTTGCTCCCAACGAAACCAAACCATTTGTTTTTGCAACTAAACTCAATGTATCCACTCGAGGTGTAGTTCAGGTGACTGTTTCTACGCAGTTGACCGGAGATGGTAAGGCTTCTAATAATTCGGCTGTGACTAATTCTACCGTATTGCCTACAGCTACTTTGCCTTATAAGGATAGCTTTGAAACCAACGATGGTGGATGGACTCCCGCTGGTTCGCCCAGATCATGGGCATTGGGAGTGCCGGCTGGTGCGCAGTTGAATGCGGCATCCGATGGTACCAAAGCGTGGGTCACTAACCTAACGGGTAACTACCCAAATAATGAAAGGTCGTTTGTTTTAAGCCCCGTTTATCAAATTTCTGGCTTGGATGAGACAGACGTAACCTTGGATTTGAAATACAGAATAGAGGATGGATGGGATGGAGCCGCTCTTCAAGTTTCTACAGACGTAGGTGCCACATGGGCTAATGTTGGATCTCTAAATAGTTCTCCGAATTGGTACAATAAAAATTTGGTTACTGCTAATGCTTCTACGGTTATGAGTTTTTCAGGTGGTAATGGGGATGCTTGGACTGGAGATAGTAATGGATCGAGTTATTTAACGGCAACCCACAAAATCACAGGCCTAACGGGAAAAACTACTTTATTGTTGAGGATGGTATTTGCTTCGGATGTAGCTGATAATTTAGAAGGTATTGCTTTTGATAATGTGCGAGTTGGAAAGAGCCAGACGATTACCTTTGATGCCTTGCCGGAAAAGTCTTTTGGAGCCCCATCCTTTAATCTAAACGCTACTGCCACTTCAAACTTGCCAGTAAGCTATTCGAGCAGCAACCCTGCGGTAGCAACCATTAACGGAAATACCGTGACGATTGTAGGTGTCGGACAAACCACAATTACAGCTAGCCAAAGTGGTAATTCTGTCTATTTTGCCGCGCCAGATGTGGCAAAAGTACTCACTGTAGTAAAAGCCAATCAAACAATCACCTTTGGAGCTTTGGGAAATAAAACCGTTGGCGATGCACCGTTCGACTTAACTGGTAGTGCAAGCTCAGCTTTAACAGTAAGTTATCAGAGTAGTAATCTTTCAGTTGCTACCATTACCGGAAGTACGGTCACAATTGTTGGGGCTGGGCAAACTTTGATCACCGCTAGTCAAGAAGGGAATATGAATTACAACTCAGCTTCTTCCGTTGAGCAATCGCTTACTGTGAAGCAGAATCAAACGATCACTTTCGCAACATTGCCAGACAAAACCATTGGAGATAGTCCAATCGCATTATCGGCCACAACCAGCTCGGGGTTAACCGTTGTATTCGAATCACTTAATGATAAGGCAACGATCAATGGATCGGTGTTGACGCTAGCGAAGGTGGGTTCGGCTACTGTCAGAGCCAAGCAAAATGGAAACGATGGCTACAATGCGGCACCAAATGTTGATCGCACTTTCTGTATAAATCCTGCTAAGCCTACCATTGTTTTATCTGGTGAAAATACAGAATCGCCAACGTTGACCAGTAGTGCAACATCAGGAAATCAATGGTATTTAGATGGAACAGCAATCACCGGAGCTACCAATTCAACACATGCAGCATTACTGCCTGGCGTTTATACGGTCAAGGTTATACTTGATGGATGCACCAGCCAACCGTCTTCTAATGTTGCTTTAGTAATTACAGGTGATATTCACTTGATTAAGAACGAATTGGTAGCATACCCGAATCCTACTTCAAATGAACTAAATCTGGTATTGGGTGGATTTGAAAGTAGAACGGTGGATCTGGCGTTAATCGATATGAATGGAAAGATAGTAACCCGATTTAGTGGGTACGGTGGTGAAACAGTTAGAATGGATGTGTCACACCTAAGTGTAGGCAATTATATTGTTAAGGCTACACAAAACGCGAAACAAGCGACTGTGAAGTTTAACAAGAAATAACTAAGTAAAACCCGCAATCGCCAAAAATTAAAAAAACGCTCCATGTCAACTGATCGGTTGACATGGGGTATCACTAAGAAAATAACTTATGAAAAAATTTAACAATCCATCAAAAAGAGTTGCGAACAATTTGATATCGTTCGCTGTGCTGACTGCTCTGCTTTTTATAGCAGGCTGTGCAGACAATACACCTGAACCAGAAACTACTAGAGTTCAAAAACTGCTCATTGGCAGTGAATGGTCAGTGCAGACGGTTACCGTTAACAGTGTTGATCAAACAAATAATTTATATAAGAATTTAAAAATTACTTTTACGGACGGTAATTTTACTTCTACTGGGGGGCTACCAGTTTGGCAAGCAACGGGAACATGGAGCTTTGTTGATAATACCGCAAAGAAAATAAAGAGAGGTGATGGCGTTGAATTGACTCTTGTGGAAGTGACCAGTAAAAAATTTACGTTTACACTTCCGTGGACTAAAACTACCCTTGGCGGGCGTGTGGAATCATTGCCCGGGGAAACCAAGTTTGTAATGATCAGACCTTAAGGTTTATCGCAAGCATTAAGATTTAGGCTGCTCTCACAGGGCAGCCTTTTTCATGTATTGGAAAATAGCAAATAAAGGAAAATAGCGAATAAAGGAAAATAGCGAATAAAAAATGGCAAACCGAACATCGCACCGCTACAACCGCCTACCCTTGCTACCTTCCGGTCCTGGGGGAGTTCAGCAGGAGCTGGTCGTGCCAGTTTGCCGCTGCAAAGATAGGATATTCACAGCAACCCCGCCAAATAAAGATTAAATTCAATCGCATTGACTTCCACGAAGCCATCTTCCTTCAAATCATCGAATATCTGACTGTCCAACTCAAGATTGCGCAACTCTGCCCCGTTGGCAGTTACAGTTAATTCGCTGCCAATCATGTGAATAGGATTTACCTTAACAATAATTTTTGCTCCTTCCAGTTCTTTTTTGAAATATTGGTGAACGATGTTATTGCTTTTTGCCATATGACTTTGCCGGAGAGGTTTGAAACGGAGCGATTGGTTTTGCAGCGGCTAAGGTACGAAGATGAGCCGGAGATTTTCTATACGTATGCAAGCAAGATTGAGTGCACACGCTATATGAGTTGGCCTACACACCAGAGCCTGAAAGATACACGCGCTTTTCTCAAATATGCAGTGAATGGCTGGAGGGCCGGAGTGGATTTTTCGTGGGGCATTCGCCTGAAAAACTCCAACCGATTGATCGGTAGCTGTGGCGTGATTAATGATCATGGCAAAATTCAGTTTGGATATGTATTGGGGCCGAATTATTGGGGCCAGGGCTATGCCACCGAAGTATGTCGAAAGTTGCTGGCCATGCTCAAGACTATTCCCGAAGTTTATCGCATTAATACCTTTGTAGATATCGATAATGTGGCTTCATCAAGGGTTTTGCAGAAGTGCGGTTTGGAAGAAGAGGCCATACTCTTGAAATGGTTTCGCTTTGTCAATCAGGGTAACGAACCCAAAGATTGTGTGTTGTACAAGTTGCCATTGTAGCTCTCTTTGAATGCGTATCAGGCTAATCTTTCCAAAGAATTTTACCAGTGCGCTTTTTTTATTTGTAACAAACAGTGTAATATTGCCCCATAATTAGAAAATACAATGGGTAGAGGTGATAAAAAATCAGCAAAAGGTAAAAGAACAATCGGATCGTTCGGTAACACCAGAAGCAGAAAGAAAATTAAGGCACGTTTGAAGCGTGTGGCTAGCGTAAAGAAATCGGCTGTAGCTGGTGCTGATGATAAGCCAAAAGCGAAACGCGTAGTAAAAAAGAAAGAAAGCGCTGAATAATGAATAACTCTCAAAACAATATGATGTGGTGGTGGCACGGTTCTGAATTGGATCGTTGCTCGACTATGTTATAATTTTTTTGAATAATCAATAATATAAGCCCGCTCCGATCCATCGGGGCGGGTTTTTTATTTTAAAGCATTTTAGAAATTATGATTTATCAATTACATACTTCAACCAAAAACATGCTGGCCGACACGCTCACGCCGGTAAACATCTACCTCAAGCTGCGCGATGTGTATGCCGGAAGCATCTTGTTGGAGAGCTCCGACTATCACGGGAACGAAAACAGTTTGTCGTTTATCTGCTGCGATCCCATTGCCTCATTTGTGGTGAAGGATGAGCAGATAACGGCTCGCTTTCCCGATTCAACTGAGAAGTCGGTGGCCATTACACAAGGTGCGGAAGTATTGCAGCAGTTTGAGGCATTCCGCCAATCATTTGCAGCGCCGGACTTAGACTCCAAATATCCCTTTACAGGAATGTTTGGTTACATGACCTACGATTCGGTTCGCTATTTTGAGAAGGTGGATATTCAAACTTCGAAAGAGGGTATACCGGACATGGTTTATCAGGTGTACCGCTACGTAATTGTGATCGATCATTTCAGCAACCGACTTAGTTTGTTCGAAACCAACTGGGCCGGCGAAACAGACCGCGTGTCGGGTTTGGAAAAATTAGAGAAGATCATTTACAGCAATCGCTTTTCTACCTTTCAGTTTCATCAGGAAGGAGAGGAGCAGAGCAATCTGACCGATGCGGCCTTTATGAAAATGGTCGAAGAAGGAATTCGCCATTGCCATCGCGGCGATGTATTTCAAATTGTGCTATCGCGGAGGTTTACCACTCAGTTCAAGGGAGATGAATTTAATGTGTATCGGGCGTTGCGCTCCATCAATCCATCGCCTTATCTTTTCTATTTTGACTACGGCAGTTACAAAATTTTTGGTTCATCGCCCGAAGCGCAAATTCAAATCAAACAGGGCAAAGCCAATATCTATCCCATTGCAGGTACATTCAAGCGCACGGGCAACGATCAGGAAGATGCTGCCCTTGCCGAGAGCTTGTCGCAGGACGAAAAAGAAAATTCCGAGCACGTGATGTTAGTCGATTTAGCTCGAAATGATTTAAGTCGAAGTGCCGAACAAGTCAAAGTGGAGGTGTTTAAAGAAATTCAGTATTACTCACATGTCATTCATTTAGTTTCGAAAGTATCCGGGCACTTGCGCGAAGGAATTTCTCCTTTGCAATTATCGGCAGATACATTTCCGGCTGGCACGTTATCTGGTGCACCAAAGCCTATGGCCATGCGATTGATCAATCAGTACGAAAACACCAACCGAAGTTTTTATGGTGGTGCGATTGGTTTTGTAGGATTTGACGGCACAGTTAATCAGGCAATTATGATTCGTACTTTTTTAAGTAAGGGAAATCAACTGATCTTTCAGGCAGGCGCTGGTGTGGTGGCCAAATCAGTTCCGGTCAGTGAATTACAGGAAGTGAATAACAAAGTAGCAGCTTTGCGCAAAGCCATTCAAATGGCGGTTCAATTATAAAATGGTTATGAAGATTTTAGTTTTAGATAATTACGATTCGTTTACCTACAACCTCGTACACATGTTGCGCGAGTTGGGTCATGCTCCGGACATTTTTAGAAATGATGAGATAGCACTCGAGGCAGTGGCAGTGTATGACAAGATTTTGTTGTCACCGGGGCCGGGCATTCCTGATGAGGCGGGCATCTTAAAACCGCTGATTGCGCACTATGGAAAATCGAAAAGTATATTCGGCGTTTGTTTAGGTCATCAGGCCATAGCCGAAGTTTTTGGAGGAACACTTTTCAATATTCCTAATGTGTTGCACGGAGTTACTTCGCAAGCGAATATTGTTGATCAAGATGAAGTTCTCTTTCGGTCGGTGCCGGATGGATTTCGGGTGTGTCATTACCACTCGTGGGCAGTGAGTGAAAAGAATTTGCCTGCGGAATTGAAAGTGACAGCCACTAACAAAGATGGATTGATCATGGCACTTCGACATGAATCACTAGATGTGCGCGGCGTGCAGTTTCATCCGGAGTCGATTATGACCGAGCACGGCATGACGATGATGAAAAATTGGTTAGCAAATTAATTTAGGAGCCATGAAACATGTACTAACCGAATTGATTGAACACCGCTCGTTATCGAAAGACACGGCTCGTCAGGTATTGATTGACCTGGCATCGGGTAAATACAATCCGAGTCAGACCGCCTCTTTCATGACGGTGTATATGATGCGCGGCATTACTATTGACGAATTGCAAGGCTTTCGCGATGCCATGCTGGAGTTGTGTATCCCTGTACGCATCGATGCTCCGGTGATGGATGTGTGTGGCACGGGTGGTGATAGCAAGAATACGTTCAATATTTCTACACTGAGTTCGTTTGTCGTTGCTGCGGCAGGTCAGCCCGTGGCAAAGCATGGTAATTACGGAGTGTCGTCTGTTTCGGGATCTTCCAATGTGTTGGAATACTTTGGTTATCCATTCACCAATGACGTGGACGAATTGAAACGAAGCATTGACCGTGCGAATATTTGTTTCATGCACGCGCCACTGTTTCATCCAGCCATGAAAAATGTGGCACCCATTCGAAGAGAGTTAGGAGTGAAAACATTTTTTAACATGCTAGGCCCGATGGTGAACCCGGCGTTTCCCACACGACAATTGGTAGGCGTGTTTAATTTAGAATTAGCCCGTCAGTATGGCTACCTCTATCAGCAAACAAATAAAGATTATGTGATTCTTCATTCACTGGATGGGTACGATGAAGTATCGCTGACGAGTGCATTTAAGTTTTTCTACAATGGAGGAGAGGTGTTGGCACAACCGTATGATTTAAAACTCCCGAAGTTAACAGCTTCTCAATTGCAAGGAGGAAATACCGTGGAAGAGTCAGCAAAAATTTTCATGACCATTTTAGAAGGCAAAGGCACTGCGGCACAAAATGCAGTAGTTATTGCAAACGCAGGCATGGCGCTGTATTGCGGACATCAAAAAGAAGGATTGGAGGCAGCACTGGCCAAGGCAAAAGAAGCATTGGAATCAGGGCGGGCACTGGCGAGTTTTAGAAAATTGATAGATAAAAAATAGCGATGGATATTTTAGAAAAAATTATTGCCCACAAGTATCGTGAAGTAGAAGAGCGAAAGAGTTTGTATCCGATAAAGTTACTCGAACAAAGTATCTTCTTTGCCTCACCGGTGGTGTCATTAAAAAAGTATGTGCAGCGAAAAGATAAGTCGGGGATCATTGCTGAATTCAAGCGAAAGTCACCTTCCAAAGGAGTGATTAACTCAGCAGCTTCGGTAGAACGAACTTCTATTGGCTACATGCAAGCGGGTGCTTCGGCGCTCTCCATCATCACCGATAAAGAGTTTTTTGGTGGAACGAGCGATGATCTTACCACAGCACGTAAGTTTAATTTTTGCCCCATCTTGCGAAAAGATTTTGTGGTCAATGAGTATCAAATCATCGAAGCAAAATCGATCGGGGCAGATGCCATTCTTTTGATTGCCGCTGCGCTCACACCTGCACGCCTGAGCGAACTCGCTCAAGTAGCAAAGGGGTTGGGTTTGGAAGTATTGATGGAAGTACACACCAAAGAAGAGTTGCAATCTAATTTAGAAGCACCAGTAGATTTGATTGGTGTGAACAATCGAAACTTAAAAACATTTGACGTGTCGTTGGAAATTTCCAAAACATTGGCGCCCTTCATTCCTGCCGACAAAGTAAAAGTATCCGAGAGTGGTATCGATTCGGTACAGGCTATTCTGGATTTGCGCACACATGGATTTGAAGGTTTTTTGATGGGGCAGAATTTCATGCAAAACAATCGCCCTGATTTGGCAGCACGTGAATTTATCAAAGAACTCAACAAAGCAACGCAAGCTTAGAATAGAGATGAAAGAGCTGGCTGTGAAAGTATGTGGAATGCGGGAAGCTGAAAATATTCAGGCGGTAGCTCAATTGCCGGTGGATTTTTTGGGGTTTATTTTCTATACTCAATCACCACGTTTTGTAGGAGACCAGTTTGTATTACCAGCCCACTTGCCAGATTCTGTGAAGAAGGTAGGTGTATTTGTGAATGAGAATACCGATGTCATTTTGAAACGTGTGCAACAATATGACTTAGACTTTGTTCAACTGCATGGAAATGAATCGGTAGCTCAGTGCGAAGAATTATCTCGATCGCACGTTCAGGTGATCAAGGCATTTTCAGTCGATGATAAATTTGATTTTTCAGCTACGGTTCCGTACGAGCCTTTTGTCAATTATTTTCTGTTTGACACGAAAGGAAAGAACTACGGGGGCAATGGCGTTACTTTCGACTGGAATGTGTTACGCAAGTATCAGCAGCGAGTGCCCTTCTTTTTAAGCGGAGGATTGAATGAATCGAATGTGGCTGATCTATCTCAGCTAAAAGATTTGAACCTCTTCGCCATTGACTTAAACAGTGGTGTAGAAGTGGAGCCGGGAAAGAAGAGCATGGATAAAATAGCAGCAGTGATTTCTAAAATAAACAGTATCATTAAAAATTAACGCACGAATGAAATACCAGGTAAACGAGAAAGGATTCTACGGACAGTTTGGTGGTGCCTACATTCCGGAGATGCTCTATCCCAATATTGAAGAGCTTCGTCTTCAGTATTTGCACATTATTCACGAGCCGTCTTTTCAAAAGGAGTTTGATCAATTGTTGAAGGACTACGTGGGAAGACCTACGCCTTTGTTTTTGGCGAAGAGGCTTTCTGAAAAATACAAAGCCAAAATTTATTTGAAGCGCGAAGATTTGTGCCACACCGGCGCACATAAAATCAACAATACCATCGGGCAAATTCTGGTGGCTAAAAAACTTGGCAAACAAAAAATTATTGCTGAAACAGGAGCAGGGCAACACGGTGTAGCTACTGCCACGGTATGCGCGCTGATGGGCATGGAGTGCATCGTATACATGGGGCAACTCGATATAGAGCGGCAACGCCCCAACGTAGAGCGCATGCGCATTTTAGGTGCGAAAGTAGTGCCTGCCACCAGCGGCAACATGACGTTGAAGGATGCTACAAACGAAGCGATGCGTCACTGGATCAATCACCCAACCGATACACACTACATCATTGGTTCAGTGGTAGGCCCACATCCCTATCCGGATATGGTCGCGCGATTTCAATCGGTGATCAGTGAAGAAATCAAGAGCCAGTTGATTCATGAATTGGGTAATCCCTTTCCGGATTATGTGTTAGCGTGTGTAGGTGGCGGCAGCAATGCAGCCGGAGCATTTTATCATTTTCTCAATGATGAACATGTGAATTTAGTAGCTGTAGAAGCTGCGGGTAAAGGAGTTGATTCAGGAGAATCAGCTGCTACTACTGCATTAGGCAAAGTGGGTATTTTGCATGGCAGCAAATCGTTGTTGATGCAAACGCCCGATGGACAAGTGATTGAGCCCTATTCTATTTCAGCAGGTTTGGATTATCCCGGTATTGGCCCATTGCATGCGCACTTGTTTGAAACAGGCCGCGTGCAATTTCTTTCCGCAACAGATGATGAAGCGATGAATGCAGGCATTGAGTTGAGTAGGTTGGAAGGAATCATTCCTGCAATTGAGAGTGCTCATGCAATAGCCGCGCTCTCACAATTGTCGTTGAGCGAAGACGATGTAGTGGTGATTAATCTATCCGGGCGTGGCGACAAAGATTTAGAAACCTATATCCGCTGGGGAAAATATTGAGTTCATTATTTAATATTGTTAAGTTAAGCTCCAACTATTTCCTCTTATGGAGAGCATTGAGGGTGAGGTTTAAAAATGGGGCTGAACTTAACAACATTGGGTTCATTACTAATAATTAATCAAAATGAAGAATCGCGTTGTTTCATTGTTTGAGAAAAAGAGTAAAAATATTCTCTCGGTTTTTTATACGGCCGGGTTTCCTACGTTAAGTGCCACGCAAGAAATAGCCGAAGCATTGCAAGTGGGTGGCGTGGATATGATTGAGTTGGGTATTCCATTTTCCGATCCGGTGGCCGATGGACCTACCATTCAGGCGAGTAATAAAGTTGCCTTGGACAATGGCATGACCGTGCCCTTGTTGCTGGAGCAACTCAAAGAAATTCGCAAGACTGTTTCGGCTCCTATTTTGCTGATGGGCTATCTCAACCCGGTACTTCAATATGGCATTGAACGATTTGTGAAAGATGCCGCCGAAGCGGGAGCCGATGGATTCATCTTACCCGATTTGCCTTTGGATGAATATTTAGATTCGTGGCAGTCGTTGGTTGAGCAACATGGTTTGGTAACGACATTTTTAATTTCACCCACCACGTCTGAAGAACGCATTCGCAAAGTCGATGCAGCAACAAAAGGATTTATTTATGCAGTTTCCTCGAGCAGCACTACCGGCACACGCACAGGTTTCAACGACGAGCAAGTGGCGTATTTCAAACGTTTGGAGTCGCTGAATTTGTCCAATCCGCATCTGATCGGTTTTGGTGTTTCAAATTACGAAACATTTCAGGCCGTATGTGCGCATGCTCATGGTGCAATTATTGGCAGCGCTTTTATCAACCACATAAAAAATTCATCTAACTTAAAGGCCGATAGTGCTCTTTTTCTACAGTCGATTTTGAAGTAATGCGTTTCTTACTTTGCTTAATTCTGACGGTTTGTGCTGCTGATGGGTTAGCACAAAGCGGTGTTTTTGCCGGTTCGCCCATCACCGATACCATTCCGGCAGAAATTCTTTCGGGTATTCGTTCGCGCCTGGCCGCAAAGAAGAAGATGATTGCAGAAAGAAAAATCTACAAGGCTTCCTTTGTTGCCGACCTGTATGAAAAACAAACCGAAGAGTTGATTAAATTTTATAATGATGATTACTTCATCACTGAAGGTCCCCTTTACAATTACTTGGATGATATTCTTCAAACGATTCTCAAGAATAATCCGCAATTGCCACGCGAGGTAAGAATTTTCCCATTTCGAAGTTCAGCACCAAATGCACTTACCTTTTGGGATGGCACTATTGGATTTACCTTAGGACTTCTGGCTAAGATGGAGAATGAAGATCAGATTGCATATGTTATTTGTCATGAGATGGCGCACTACTACGCCAATCATAGTTTCAAAGGAATACAAGAGTATACCCGTACTAATTTTGATCCGGTGCTGGAAAAGCAACTGAAAACCATCAAGTATGGGCAATATGAAACCTATACCAAATACAAAGAGTTAATGAAGCAATTGGGTTTCAGTTTTAATCACCACAGCCGCAAACATGAAAACGAAGCGGACTCACTTGGGCTTACGTACCTCATGCGCACTTCGTTTGGCTTTATGGGTTCCTATCAGGTTATGTCAATTTTGGACAGTGTGGAAGAAAAAAGTTTCCAAACAAAAATAGATGTAGAAAAGTATTTTCAGTTTGCGAAATATCCTTTCAAAAAAACATGGTTGAAGTACGAGAAGTCATCGTTTGCACACAAATCACCGGATGATGAATTCGGTAATTCCGATACGATGCGCACCCATCCGGATTGTAAAAAACGTCTCGCCCGACTGAAGCAACAGGTGGCAACTAACTATGGCGGCGTGCGCGAAGCTCCTGCTACCAATGCATCCATCGCTTTGTCAGTGGCCAAGCGTAGCGCGTTTGAGATGATTGAATCGGAATATCATTTTAAAAACTACGGCAAGGCACTCTATTTTTCTCTGGAGATGCTCGAGCAATATCCTAAGAGTAAATTCCTCAGCGCAATGGTGGGCATGAATATGTTTCGAATTTATCGAAGTCAGAAAAATCACGTGATGAGCAAGAGTGTACCATTGCCCAATTCGCACTATCCCGAATCGTTTAATCACTTTCTTTCCTTTTTGCATAATTTACGATTGACAGAAATGGGATCGCTGGCTTATTATTATGTCACCGCTCAGCCGGAAGATTATTTCGATAACGAAGATTTTCTGTATGCTTTTTGGCTCGTCAGCCATTTTCAGTTGGCAGAATCTTCGCACCGATTGGTAAAGGATTCGTATCTGGAAAAATATCCGCAAGGAAAATACAAACTTAGACTAAACGAAAAACTAGATTGATTATGAAACTAAAAATGGGATTGGTGTTGCTGCTTTTTAGTCAGTTGGTGCTTGCGCAGAATTTAACGCGCACCGATGTGTTGAAGGTGAAAATTCGCAGTACCGGCGTGATTGAACAGCGAGGAGAAGTAAAGGGCTACTACTATTTCTATAGTTTAGAGAAGCAAAAGAATTACATGAGCAACTACTTGCTGAGTGTGGTGGATGAAAATTTGCAAGAGATTAACTCAGTCAATATCATCCGCCCGGATTCCTACGATTTGATTGAGTCTTCCTACAACGGAGAAGCATTTGTATTTATGTTTTTTGATAAACGCTCAAAAGTGATCGAACTCATTTCGTACGATAATGCGTTGAAACAAATAGGATCGAAACTCGAGCCGGTGCAAGGCAAAAAGTCGTTGGCTATTTTTCAAGCAATTGCATTGGGTGGTGCAGCGGAACAACGCTTTTTGGTTCCTGTTAGCAAGACTGGTTTTGTTTACTACTCACAGTCCAACATAGACAAAGAAAACTATACGATCAATTACCTTAATAATTCCATGCTGGTGACTTGGAAAGATCAATCACTCATCAAAAAACGCATGCCCCGCGAATCCGCCTCTGAAGGCTTTCTCAGCAATGGCTACATTGGCTCCATTATTTTTAAACCCACTTCTTCAAAATCTAAAAGTTTTACATACGATTTGCTTGTAAATGATTTAACTACCGGTGCGAATGTTTTTCAATCAAGCCTCACCTCTGCGCTGTTCAACATTACCCCCAATGACGTGAGCTATGATTCCGTTACCAAACAAGTCATTGTATTTGGAGAATACTTTGCGAAAAACGATCAGCAGACGAGGGCGCAAAGTTTGGGCTTTTGTTATATTGCCTACGACCTTACGGGAAAGGTAGCATTCTCTAAAACAATCTCTTGGGCTGATATCAGTCAACAAGCACCCGTTTCCAGCTCGGGTAAATTTGACGGATTAAACACGAATGTTCTTTTTCATGAATTCATCCGAACCGCGGATGGTAAAATTTTTGCGATTGGCGAACAATACAAAAAAGTGTTAAGTGGAGCAGGTGTTGGTTTGCAGATTTTGAGTGTGGCTGCCGCAGCTGCTACGGGTTACTACACGTCAGGTGCCAGTTCAGTCCAAATGAATGTCTATAACATGGTGGTGTTTCAGTTTTCTTCGGATTACAAACTGGAGAAGGTCCACATTTTTGAAAAAAACAAAAATCAGATATTGCTTCCGGCAGGCGCTACTTACATGTCTACCAAGTTGCTTTCTTATTATGTAAAAGCAACAGGCGGTTTCGATTATAGCTACACCCAGAAATTACCAGACGATGCGTTTACTTTTGTTTATTTAGATTCAGATCGCAAAACGTTCAAAGGAATTTTGGGAGCGGTTGTGTATACACCGGAAAAAACATTTACAGTCGATAAAGTCATGATGACCAAAGGGTCTGGTGAGTATGCTGTCGTGCGTGCGAAAGCAGGATACTTTTTAATCATGGAGTATTTTAGGAAGGAGAAGAAATTAGAAATGCGTTTGGAAAAATTCAACTACTAGTTATGATCATTCAGTTAGAAGAGGCAATTAATCCCGATCAAAAACAGACAGTCGTAAAGCGGGTAGGTGAGTTGGGTTACAAAGTCAATGAGGTAAATACACAGGAGGCTACCTATCTCATTGGCATCGGTAAAAAAGAATTTGATATCCGCTTGCTCGGCAGTTTGCCCGGCATTGCGGATATCCATCGTGTGTCCGATGATTACAAGCTGGTTTCACGCAAGTGGAAAGTAGATCGCTCGAAAGTAGATTTGGGCAATGAGGTGTACATAGGAGAGGGTTCGCTGGCTATCATGGCCGGACCTTGCTCCATCGAATCTGAAAAACAAGTTGACTTAACCATTGCACACTTGTTAGAGAATGGGGTGCGCATCATGCGGGGAGGTGTTTTTAAGCCACGCAGTTCGCCTTATGCTTTCCGCGGACTTGGTATTGATGGTTTGAAAATGTGGTACACCAAAGCTAGAGCTGCGGGTATTAAAATTATTACCGAAGTAATGCAGGTAAGTCAGATTGCCGAAATGTATGATTATATCGATGTGTTTCAGGTAGGTGCCCGCAATACACAGAATTTTAATTTGCTGGATGAATTGGGCAGAGTAGATAAGCCGGTCATGATCAAGCGCGGTATCTCCGGCACAATTGAAGAACTCTTGTATTCAGCTGAATACGTGTTCGCAGCAGGCAACGAGAAGATCATACTTTGCGAGCGCGGCATTCGCACGTACGAAAAGGCGAGCCGCAATACAATGGATGTGAATGCAATACCTATTTTAAAAGAGAAGAGTCATTTGCCGGTGGTGGCCGATCCTTCGCACGGCATAGGTGTGCGCGATTTTGTAGAGCCTGTAGCATTGGCAGCTGTGATGGCCGGTGCGGATGGCATCATCTATGAGACACATCAGAAACCCGATGAAGCGTTGAGTGATGGACAACAAACATTGGACTTCAACGAATCGAAACGATTGATCACTCGGTTGAACAAAGCCTTTGCCTTGCGCGAATCATTTTAGAAACTGAGCGAGTCGACTGCTTTTTCTTTGGCGGCTTCGGTCAACACCCATTGCAGCGCATCGTCGGTAGTTTTAAAAAACTTGATTCTGCCCTGATAAAATTCTGTGAGTTGTTTTTTGTACAATTCGAAATCGGTGGGCTCGTTTTCTTTGCTGATCACATAGGCCAATCGCTTGAGAGCCGTGCGCTTCATTTCATTGGCAAAGGCTAAGCGTGCGCGGTTGTACTCTTCGTTGTCGTCATCGGCTTTGGTGCCTTTCTTGATCTCTACAATCCAGTTGTGGCATTGTTGTGCGTTGTTGAACTCTACACAGCGCTGAAAAAATTCTTTAAACTCGTTCACGTACAAAGAGCGTTTCCAAATAACGAATGTGGTGTTGATAAACGCATCGTAATACAATTTGCCCCACTCTTTGTCCATGATAATCTGGTGGTCGGGGTTCGCAGCATCGGGGATGATAACGGTGAATGACGATCCGATTCCCGGTGCGCTCTCGATTTCGACTTTTCCTCCCAACGATTCGGTTTGTAACTTGACCAAAAAAAGTCCAAGTCCTTTACCATCTACATGCGTGTGAAAGCGCTTGTACAGGCCAAATAATTTTTCTTTATACTTTGGCAGGTCAATGCCAATTCCATTGTCCTGAATGTGAAACCGGATGCCCGCATTCGTTCGCGTAGACGAAATATGAATCACAGGTTTGCGTTCTTCGGAGCGGTATTTAATAGCGTTGCTGATGATGTTGTAGAGAATGCTGTTGATCATTGGCCGCACAGAATAAATCTCTGCTTGCTCAAGAGCCAACTCAAATGTTACATGATTATCTTCTATGTTCTTTTGCAATAACAGTAAGATCTGGTCAATTTCATCTTTGATATAAATGCGCTGTTTGATTTTTGAAATCGCATTTCGGATGTCAATGATGTTACTCAAGTCTTTGATGGTCGTATCAAGTGTAGACACTGACTTTTGTAAATGCTCGAAGAGTGTTTTGTTCTGCGCAGAAAGTGTGGATTTATCGGTCAGAATCATCAAGCCCAGCAAGCTGGCTACCGGTCCACGCAGGTTATGCGATACGGTATAAGAAAATTGCTGCAAGTCATTGTTGTGCTGAATTAACTCATCGTTGGTTTGTACCAACTGGTTATTCTTAGCAATCAGTTCATTGTTCAGGCTTAGATTTTCACGTTCCAACAAAGTCCGCTGCTCGTTGATCAGCGCATTGGCCTTCAATACTTCGTTTTGTTGCAGCGAGAGTGCCTTAATCAAATCCTGATTTTTGTTTTCCGAAAGCTCAAAACTTATTTTGAGGAAATAGGTACTGCCGTTTAAAATAGCAAAGCAGGCAATGAAGATGACGTTTAAAAAGTAATAGTTCGGACCGGTGAAGCCCAATTTATAATAGCCTACATTAAAAAAATTGTGAATCGGGTCAAACAAAATCAAGGCAGCCGAATTCACCAGCACAGCCGTAAGCCAGAACTTCCTTTCTTCCAGGCGAAAGACAATGAAAGGCAACACCGAAGAGCACAACAGTGTTACCCGAAAAATAACGTACTGAAGCTCTTCCAGCTGGTTAAATTCAAACTTATCAAATACCGAAGTGATCACCGACGAAACACTTACGATGATGGCCACCAGCCACCTGCTGATATTGTAGTGACCGGCTTGATTGAGCGCCAGAGGCATCAGAAAAACCAGTGCGAAGGAAAACGAGAGTTTCACGGAAAGCAGCGGGCCGAAAAAGGCAAGGCCGCCCAAAAACATGATGACGGTAAGTGACGAGATTAATAAACTTAACTTGTTGGTAATGACGATGTACCGCTCAATCTCACTTTCTAGAACATAGGGGACACCCACATAGGCTACTTTGTCTATCCACTTCATCGACGCTAAAATAGCATTTACTTGCTAATTCTAAGTTTTTTTTTGCACCCCTATGCGGTTGGTGTATCTTTGAATTTGCCATTTAAATCGATTGAAATACATGCCGTCTCCCGACTTTCATCCAGACAAGATGACTCTTCTTCGTGCCTATCAGTTGATGTGTACGGCTCGGTCTATGTCCCAATTGTACGATGATTATAAAGAGGTGTGCGCCAAGTATGTACACAGCACTTCTCGCGGGCACGAGGCCATTCAGCTGGCAGTTGCTTTTCAGTTAACACCCGCAGACTTCGTGGCTCCTTATTACCGCGATGAATCCATCCTGCTGGGTCTGGGGCTGCAACCGTACGAATTGATGTTGCAGTTAATGGCCAAACAAGACGACCCTTTTTCGGGAGGCCGAACGTATTATGGACACCCCTCTCTACGACGCGAGGGCTTTCCGGTGATTCCACATCAGAGCTCGGCTACCGGCATGCAAGCCATTCCGGCAACGGGCATGGCACATGGAGTCGCTTACCTCGAATCTCAGGGAATGCTGCACAAAGATGCTAAGCCCGTTGTGCTTTGTTCACTGGGGGATGGGTCGGTTACGGAAGGAGAAGTAGCAGAAGCATTTCAAATGGCAGTATTGAAACAGTTGCCCATTATTTATTTGATTCAGGATAACGACTGGGGCATATCCGCTACCGGTAACGAGATGCGTGCCATGAATGCGTACGAGTACGCGGCCGGCTTCAAAGGATTGGAACGCGTGCAGGTGGACGGTGCCGATTTCGACGCAAGTTACAAAGCGATGGCAGAAGCGGTTCACTATGTGCGCACAACACGCAAGCCAATTTTGGTGCATGCCACTTGCCCATTGCTGGGGCACCATACATCGGGCGTGCGCAAAGAATGGTATCGCGGCGAAAATCTGATTGTGCAGCAAAAAGATGACCCGATTGATAAGCTCAAAAACCAGTTGCTGGCACTTGGTGAAAAGCAAGAGGCGTTAGCCACGATAGAGGCAGAAGCTGCGCAAAAAGTGGAAGCCGATTATCGCAAAGCACTCGCATCACCCGATGCAAATCCGTTGGAGTTTGATACCCATGAGTTTGCTCCCACATTGATTACGGAAGAGCGCGGCAATCGAAATGGTGGTGGTGAAAAAGTGACGATGGTAGATGCTGCACTTCATGCAGTCGATGAAATTTTGAAAACCTATCCCGAGGCTATGTTTTATGGTCAGGATGTAGGCGCACGATTGGGTGGCGTGTTTCGCGAAGCAGCCACGTTGGCGCAGAAGTATGGCGATGCACGGGTGTTCAATACACCCATTCAGGAAGCTTACATCGTGGGTTCTACCGCAGGCATGTCGGCGGTAGGAGTGAAGCCGATCGTAGAAATACAGTTTGCCGATTACATCTGGCCGGCTCTAAATCAGTTGGTGGAAGAGCTTTCCAAAAGTTGTTATTTATCGAAAGGAAAATTTCCGGTGCAGTCATTAATTCGTGTACCGATTGGTGCGTATGGTGGTGGCGGGCCGTATCACTCGGGAAGTGTGGAGTCTACGTTGCTCACCATTCGGGGAATCAAAATAGTGTATCCCTCCAACGCAGCCGATATGAAAGGGCTGATGAAGGCAGCATTTCTTGATCTGAATCCGGTGGTGATGTTGGAACACAAAGGTTTGTATTGGAGTAAAGTACCCGGCACGCTGGAAGCCAAAACAGTTGAGCCGGACGAAGACTATGTGATACCACTGGGCAAGGCGCGATGTGTTCAAGAGGCAGGCGATGCACATATGGCAGCAGGAGAGAGTGCTGTCATCATCACCTATGGCATGGGCGTGTATTGGGCGAAGGAGGCGAGCAAATCATTTGAAGATCAAATGGAGATTATTGACTTACGCACATTGAATCCAATTGATTGGGAAATGATCGGAGCATCGGTGAAGAAACATGGACGTGTTTTTGTGTTAACCGAAGAGCCATTGTTCAATTCCTTTGCGGAATCACTGGCGGGAAGAATTTCGAAAGAGTTTTTTACATACCTCGATGCACCGGTGTGGACGTACGGTGCCGCCAACCTACCGGCCATAGCCCTGAATGTGGAGTTGGAAAAAATGATGCTGCCCAATGCAGAGAAAGTGCGGGGTGAGTTGAGTAAGCTGATGCGTTATTGATTTCCGGATAAAGGAATTAGTCTTCTTTGGTAAGCTCAATAATCTTCTACTGTTAAGATTGATTTCACAGAGTTTCACGGAGGAGCACAAAGTTGCACGGAGTTTTGATTCTTTGGATGAATGAACGCAAAGCCTTCGTGCCTTCGCGACAAAAATTTAGCTCTTAATTAGAAAGGATACCCAATACCGATGTTATAAATCACCGGCTCACGGTTAATGCCATACGGGCCTGTGAACCGCGCATTTCCTAACACAAAGCGACTGCCTTCAGGCTTGGCAGGGTCCCAGGCTTTGACACCAACATCCAGACGTAAAATCAGAAACGAGAAGTCAAAGCGTAAGCCAAAACCGGTACCAATTCCAAACTCTTTGTAAAAACGGTCGAAGCTAAATTGAGTAGGAGCGGAAGTCTCCGAGCGCACCGCCCACACATTACCGGCATCGATAAACAAAGCGTAGTTCACAAACCCAAATATCTTCTGTCGCCATTCCACGCTTCCTTCGATAAGAAGCTCGCCCGGCTTTTCAAAGCTATAATCATAGTAGCCTTTGTTTTCTACGTCTGCATTGAGCGGAGGCGTGTCTGATCCTACACCCAACCTGCGGGGTCGCCAGGCGCGCACACTGTTGCTACCACCGGCGAAAAAGTTTTTCTCATAAGGAAGCACTCGGTTTTTGCTGTAGGCATAACCGAATCCGCTGTTGATACGATACGCCAACGAAGTAGTACGGTTGATCACGCGATTCTTTCTAAAGTCAATGTTGAAGCGAATGTATTGGTAAGGTTCCAATCCTTGGTTGATGATGATTTGTGGTGTGTACAAGTTTAACAACGTACCCCCGCTTTCAATCGAGGTTCGCAACAGCGTTGAATGCTTCTGGCTGCTGCCGTAGTTGTTATTCCATGTAACCGAAAAGATCATGCTTCCCACAAAAGAAGGTTTAAACGCATTGATCAGGTTGTTGCCTTTGTCTTGCAGATTTTTGAGTACCAACTTAAAGTCATCGCTTATAGTGGACTGGATAATATTTAGACTGGTAGGCGTAAATGAGAATTGCCATTTCTGATTGATATCCCAGTTAAATGAAGCGGAAAGTGTTGTGATTTCGCGTTGGTATTCGGGGCGATCGGTGTAGGTATAGCTGGCCAGCAATCGCGTGCGCGGATTGTATTTGGCATACTTGAAGGAAGCTTTATGGCTCAACGGAAATAAGAATTGCGGAAATGTCAATCCCACACTTCCAATCGCCTCGGTGCTTTTGTACACGTCGCCTGTTTGTGTTACCGGTGCCACGCCTTCAAAGCCAAAGCGTCCGTTTAGCTCCAGTATTTCCAATCCGCCTAAGAGATTTCGTTTTTTAAAACTCGTGCTCACGTACGGGCCAGGAAACCCTTGCGTGACCGTAACACCAGTTTCGTTGGACCACGCATATTTCTCCAATGGACTGGCAAAGATATTCGCGATGAACCGCCCATCGGATGTGTCGTAATTGATATTCACAAACTTGAACATGTCCAGGTTAGCCATTTGACGTTGAGTGCTGAATGTTTTCGTGCGGTTGTACAGGCTATCGCGTTTGATGAATGTGCGCTGTGCTAATACCTTTTTGCTGTATTCGGGTTTGTAGAATTTGAAGGTGATGTTCTCATACGGAACCGCCACGCGTTTATTCTTTCCCAATGGCTTCACGTTCACGTCGGTGGTGAAAGTGATTGAATCGATTCGAAACTGTCGGTGGTGATCAAGTTTGGATGGATTGCGAATCTCCATTTTCAAGATCACTTTCTGATTCTTCAACGTGGCGGTGTCTACTTGAAAGTCGATGTATTGTCGACTGAAATCGTAGTAGCCATTGTCCTTCAATAAATAGTCGATGCGCTCGCGCTCTTTGGTAATTTTATCCTGATCGAATTGATCGTCTTTGCGCACCAAGCTTTCTTCAGGCTTTTCCCGAATCACAGCAAACAAACGCTCATCGGGCACTTCGTAAAGAATGGTATCCAGCAAATACGGTGGGCCGGGCTTTACATGATACGTTACATAGATTTTGCGATTCGACTCGCGGAAAGTGGCGGAAACCTTCGCACGAAAGAAGCCCTTCACCAACAATGAATTGGTCAGCTTTTCCACTGTCAACATCATCTTGATGCTGTCGAATACAGACACCGCTTCGCCCCATTGCATAAAATGATTGCCGTTTTCTATTTTGTAATCCAGGCCGTCCAACTTTTTCTTTTTGCGGAACAGCAGATTGTCTTTGCGCTTGGCACTTGAAGCATTGGCTATCTTTTTGGCAAACTTCTCTTCGATCTTTACCTTCTTGTCAATAAACTTCTGTTTAGAATACCTGGTTTCACCCAAATGATACATCCACGCCTGGCTATTAAAGAGCCCGAATAGTTTTTTATTGGGCTTTTGTACGAATAAGTCGTTCAACGCATTTTTGTTCACCGTCTTTGGTGCCTCAATGGTTTGGCGGTGTAGCAACTTTTGATTTTCTTGAAGGTACTTTGTGCCGTAGCAGCCATTTAAGGCGATAGCGGCACATCCGGCCAACAGATAGCTTGATACGCGTTTTAAATAAGTAGTCTTTATGATCTCCAAAGCAAAAGCCAAATTCATCAAATCATTGCAATTAAAGAAATACCGAAAAGAGGAGCAATGTTTTGTAGTGGAAGGTGCGAAAGGTGTAACAGAATTATTGCAGTCAGATTTTGAGATGATTTGGTTGGCCGGCACCGAATCCTTCTTGCACCAGCACCATGCTTTCATCAGCCAATGGAAAGGAGAGGTGGTTGTGGCGAGCGAGAAGGAGCTTACAGAGTTGGGCTCATTTGCCACGAACAACGCTGCCTTGGCCATTGCGCGCATGCGCCCCCATGCAGCACCAGCCCTCAGGAATGAGTTTGCGTTGGTATTGGACGATATTCGCGACCCCGGCAACTTAGGCACCATCATTCGCACAGCGGATTGGTACGGCATCAAACACATCATTGCATCGGAAGAGACGGCCGATTGCTACAATCCGAAAGTGATTAGTGCCACCATGGGCTCGTTTTGCAGGGTACATGTTTTTTATACTTCGTTAACGCAGTTTTTATATGGCACCGACTGGCCGTTGTACGGTGCATCGCTTACGGGTCAATCAATCTACGATGTCAACTTCGGCAAGGAAGGTTTTATTGTCATTGGCAACGAGGCACAAGGCATCTCAGCCGCTGTTCATAGTCTCATCCAAAAGCACGTTACCATCCCCCGCATCGGGCAAGCTGAATCGCTCAACGCTTCCATCGCTACAGCCATCATCCTCGACAATGTTTTTCGCTCACAGAAATGAGCCGCTCTTCTTAGCTGCTTCATCGGCCAGTTGATCGGCTTCTGCTTTTCCTAAATAGCGATCAATCAGGCTGTGGCCGAAGTAAATCACAGGAGTAAGCAAGATCGCCACCGAAAATTTATAGATGTAAGTGGTAAGCCCGGTGGCGATGATTTGTTGATTGCTGTATAAGCCTGAAAATGCAATATAGAGTACAACGAAACTATCAATGAATTGAGAGACTAAGGTTGAGCCGGTAGCACGCAGCCATAGCATTTTAGGTCCCGTTAATTTGCGTAATCGTTGAAATACATATACATCGACTAATTGCCCAATTAGGAATGCGGCCAATGACCCGATGATGATCCGCTGCCCTTGCCCCAGAATTTTATTGAATGCAAAATCCATATTAAAGTAATTGCCGGCCGGATCCTTACTATTTGCATCTAGCCAAAACTGTGCAGGCGGAAGTTTAATAGTAACAAAGATGACGATGAACGAATATGCAATGAAGAAAGCTGCGAGGTAGCTGATGCGTTTGATGCCCGGTTTGCCAAAGTATTCATTGATCAAATCCGAAGTAATAAAAACAATCGGCCAGATCAAGGCTCCGGCAGTCAGGTTGAAATCCGTGATATGCCCGAGCATGTTTAAATGAGCAGGCGGCAATCCGACAGCGCTTTCCCCTGAAAATATTTTTACGCCGATCAATTCAGCAACGATCGCATTGGTCAAAAAGAGCGCTGCCAATAAAATGAAGAGGCGATTCCTTTTTTCTTCGGTGGTGTGATTCATTCGTTGACAAGAATGGTAGCTCCTTCTACCGCTAGTGATGTTTGCGGAAAGATAGCGGAGGCTTCGGCAAGTAGCAAATCCAAATCGCGGTAGCGGGCGGAAAAATGTCCGAGCACTAGTTGCTCTGCGTTGCAAGCACGGGCAATCTGAGCTGCTTGTTTTGCCGTACTGTGCTTTGTCTCAATAGCCTTGTCGGCATCCGCATCCATGAAAGTCGCTTCATGATAGAGTAGATTGACACCCTTAATCTGCGCGATCATGTTTTCGTTGTAGGCAGTGTCTGAACAGTAGGCGTAACTCAGAGAGCGATGAGGAGGAAGCGTGTATACATCGTTTTTGAAAAGCAGTTCTCCGCCATCATTCAACACATCTTTACCAGCTTTTAGTTGAACAATGTGTTGCAAAAGCACCTCTTTACTTAAACGCGATTTGTCGATTCTGCGGGGCTTCGGTTTTTCTTTTAACAAGAAACCGGCACATGGTAGTTTATGAATCAACGGAATGGTTTCAACTGTAACAACTGTATCTTCCATAATCACGGTGCGTAATGTCGGATCGAATGCGTGAAAGTGTAAAGGATAGTTGAGCACCGATTTGGAGTATTTCAACTGCAGTAAGATAATTTCATTTAATCCGGGCGGGCCGAACAGATGCAAGTCGGCCTGGCGCTTCTGCAAGTGCATGGAAAAAAGTAAACCCATCAGACCGAGATAATGATCGCCATGCAAATGGCTGATGAGAATGTAGTTGATTTTATGAACGGGAATGTTGAAGCGTGTCAGCTGCATTTGCGTGCCCTCGCCACAGTCGATCAAAATATGCCTGTTTTGAATAACCACATAGTGAGATGAAGGAAACCGACCATTAGCCGGCACAGCCGCACTGGATCCGAGGATGGTAAGGCTTAGGCTACTCAAACTAATTCGTTGATTTGTTAATTCGTTGATTCGTTAATTTGTTAATTCGGTGACAAGCTAATTCGATGATTAGTTGATTTGTTAATTCGGTGATTGGCTAATTAGTTGATTTAATCATTCAGTGATCGCAAATCAGCACATTATCGAATCATCGAATTACCGAATCAACACATTACCGAATTACCGAATTAGTCTTCCTCCTTCATATCTTTTTCGATTTCGTGCATGAACACGGCATCGATGCCTTCTTCTACAGTGGGCAGGATGTGGAGTACGCTATCGAGTTGTGAAATCTTGATCAGCTTGGTGGTGTGATCAGACAAGCAGGCTAAGATGAAAATGCCTCCGTCTTCCTGAAGTATCCGATTGCCTACCAGTAAGGCGCTCAGACCGGATGAATCGGTATATTTTACTTCACTCAAATCGAGTATGATGTTGCGCACACCTTCCGCGTGAAGCGTAACCATTTCAGATTTTAACTGAGGTGCCGCGTTCGAATCTAATTTTTCTTCGTGCAGACGGATGAGCGTGTATTTCTCTTGCTTGTCGATGGTGTACTTCATTTCTTGCGTGGAGTTAAAGAGCCTAAAAATAAATCAATTTATCGAATTAACGATGCTTCGCTCGATTCGTTCAGCGATATCTGCATAATTCACCGGCGTCAGGCTTTCGCCTGTCATTTGGAGATAGAGTTCTTGGTAGCGCTCGCTGATGGATTTGACAATTGCATCGGTCATTTCGGGCACATGCTGCCCTTCCTTGCCCTGAAAGCCATTTTCAATCAGCCATTGGCGCACAAACTCTTTGCTGAGCTGCTTTTGGGCTTCGCCCTTCTGTTGGCGCTCCTCATAGCCTTCTTTATAAAAATAGCGACTGGAGTCGGGCGTATGCACTTCGTCAATCAGGTAGATGGTGCTGTTGTGCTTTCCGAACTCGTATTTGGTATCCACGAGTATGAGCCCCCGTTTGGCAGCCAGTTCGTTGCCCCGCTTGTACAGTTTCAGGGTATTGTCTTCCAACACCTGATAATCGGCAGCCGAAACGATACCGTGTTTGAGGATATCTTCTTTCGAAATATCCTCGTCATGTCCCACCTTTGCTTTGGTGGTAGGCGTAATGATGGGCGAGGGCAGGGGATCGTTTTCTTTCAAGCCATCTGGCAGTGGCACCCCACATACTGCCCGTTTTCCCGCGCGGTATTCGCGCCAAGCGTGACCTGCCAGGTATCCACGCACTACCATTTCTACGGCAAAAGGTTCACATTTAAAGCCAATCGTCACATTTGGATCGGGGGTAGCCTGCACCCAGTTGGGCACAATATCTTTGGTGGCTGTGAGGTTGATAGCCGCTATCTGGTTGAGAATGCGGCCCTTATCGGGAATGCCTTTGGGCAACACCACATCAAAAGCGGAGATGCGGTCAGTAGCCACCATGGCCATGCGGTCGCCAAAATAGTAGACATCGCGCACTTTGCCTTTGTAAAATCCCGTTTGGCCGGGGAAGTTGAAATGAGTCTCTTTGATGGCTTGCATGGTCGGAATAGGTGAAGGCGCAAATTAAACCCAAAATTAGATATTAAGGAATAGTGATGGTCTCAATTCATAGATGAATCCTTCGGATTTGCGGGGTTGCCCTCACCCTAATTCACTTGTGCGGCAAAGGTAAAAACGGACGACTAGGCACTTTGAATAATTTGAAAATTCTCAGAAAATATGTGCGGTACCTTGTTTCAATTTGAGATAGTGCTTGTGCAGTGTTGCTTTAGGTTTTTACTTGTTTGATTTAGCTCGGCGAATACTATCAAAGGCTTTTTAGAGGATAACTTGGCTGGAAAAGCTATTCCCAAGGAGTTCCACTAAAAGAAATATGAAATATATCTTTGCTTTTTATTAACTATGAGGAATATTTTACTATATTTGTACCATAATTAGTTCTTTGAAAGTTGTTTTGATGGCTATGCTCCTTAATGGAGTTCACTTGACTGTCCGTAATGGACAACCCTAACGGGTAATTTAGCGACAGAAAAATTTGCCACATCTTAGACCGCTTGTTTAAAGCCGTTTTCATTGTGTCACATTCAAGTTGTTAATATGCAATTTTTTAGAAGCAGAAAATTTAAGTGAGTGCATGAGAACATTGTTTACGCATTAAGCGCATAGTCTTTAGTTGGGACATATTAGTACGGCTCGTTGAAGAAGCAGACAACGAGTTCGTTGTTATTAAACAAAATAATATGTCACGATTAAAACAAAATCAAAACATTGATAACTTGATACGAGGTATTACAGTTATTACTGAGAGCCAGTGTTCTCTTTCGGAGCAAGATGTTATAGTCTTGAATGAAGCGTTAGAGCGACTTCAAAAGCTGAAATTGAAAAAGGGTAAAACCAATGAGCAAATTCTACTAGAACTTGCTAGAATAATTGAGTTGATAACCAAATTTTTAGTTTCCTAGCATAGTAGTAGTTAAGAAATGCAGAGTTAATCCGAACACTCCTTATTTTTTTTATAAAATGGATTTAGGTATAGTTATTAAAAATGCAAGAAAGCACAGAGGGCAAACTCAAAATGAATTTGCTTTACAATGTGGTATTACTCAAACGTATCTTTCCCAAATAGAAGGAAACTTAAAGGAACCTAACCTTTCTACTTTAAAAATCATTAGCCATAATCTACAAATTCCTTTGCCTATTCTATTCTTCCTCTCTTTAACTGAAGATGATGTTCAGCCAAACAAAAGAAAGGCATTCCAAATTGTTAATCCTTCAGTTAAGTCTTTGGTGAGTGAATTCTTCACAGTTTAGAAATAATGAGTTTAAAAAACTATGTGCTGCAATCAGTTTGAAACCAACTGAGGTTAAACAAATAGTTGAAAATATTGATAGCTATTATTTTGAATGGGTAGAAAATAAAGTTGACAAAAAGACAAATTCATTTAAGAAATTCAAAGATGGTACATTAAAGAAAAGAACAATCAGACCTTCTCTAAGAATGTTGAAGTCAATTCAAGCTAAAATTAAAAGTAAGTTTTTACAAAGCATACCTTTGCCTGATTGTGTTCACGGAGGAGTAAAAGGAAGAAGTAACATAACAAATGCAAAACCCCATCAAGGTAATAAGTATCAATTTACTACCGATCTTCAAGAATTTTATCCCAGCATTAATGAGAAAAGAGTTTACAATACATTTGTGACTCTTAAGTTTTCAATTCATTTATCTCACTGGTTGACTAAGTTGACAACTTGGAAATATCAATTACCACAAGGGTCACCAACCAGCACGCATATTGCTAACCTAGTATTCATGGAGACTGACTTACTTCTAATGAAATTTTGTGAGGAACACGAATTAACCTATACTCGTTATATAGATGATTTAACTTTTTCTTCTCAAAGAGACTTTAGATTCTTATTGAATGATATCTTGGAAATGATAACTTCTAATGGGTTTAAGTTAAGTTATCGGAAAACAAAGTATAGTGGAAATCAGACGGTAACTGGTATTCAAGTTTTCTTGAATAAGATTGATGGTTCTAAAGATATTATCAAGAAGGCAAGGCAAGAGTCAGAAACTAAATCGGATTTTAGACCGCTTGCTAATTATCTATTCAATATTCGGAAAACTAATAAAGTTAAATAGTAAGTAACTTCAAGCGATTTTACTCATACATCTACGGTACCATAGCTTACTACATTCCGCATGAAGCAAACTACAATAGCCTTCTGGGATAGAGAAGAACCCAGCATTTAAGAAGAACCTGCGTAAGTTATAATTTGTAATCCCGATTACCGCACTCAATCAGCTAGCCCTCTTGGTAATTTCGATTAATCCACCTACTTTGAATTCAGTTTCCTAAACCAAACGGATGAACTATCGACAGCGTGCTATTACACTGGTACAAGGGTTTGCACCTACCTTCTGGATTGCCAATACACTAGAGTTATTTGAACGCCTGGCTTACTATGGAGCCAAGGCAGTGCTCACAGTTTATCTGGCTGATAAAGTCGGCTTGAAGGCGGAAGCGGGTACTTTGGCCGGCATGTTCAATGCTGTTCTTTATGCACTGCCTGTAGTGGCCGGTGTGTTTGTTGATAAGTACGGATTCAAACGCACACTCATGGCATGTTTTGCCATCTTCTGCATTGGCTATGCGCTCATTGGCTTTGCAGGCATGGCGTATGGACAAGAGTTGGTTCAGTGGATAGGCAAGAAGCCGTACATGATAGCTGTATTGCTTTTTACGGCCATCGGCGGATCGTTGATAAAACCGTGCATCGTTGGCACAGTTGCCAAAACCTCCAAACCCGAAACACGCGCACTCGGTTTTTCCATTTATTATACGCTCGTTAATCTGGGCGGAGCCATCGGCCCCATAATCGCTTACCATGTGCGCACCGACTTAGGAATAGAATATGTATTAGTGATGTCAGCCATAACATCCTTTCTTTTGTTTTTGGGTGCATGGATTTTCTTCCGTGAGCCGGAAGGCGAGCCTACCGAGCAAAAGACATTTGGCAAAGTTTTCAGTGATATGATATTGGTGTTTACCAATGTCAAGTTCATCAGCTTCCTGCTGATCTTCTCCGGCTTCTGGATGATGTTTTGGCATATTTATTTCCTCCTGCCATTTTACGCAAAAGACATTCTGAAATTTGAGGCTTTTGAGTTTCTGGTGACCGTAGATGCCTGGACGATCATTCTCATTACAATTCCCGTCACAGCGCTGGTGAGCAAGTGGAAATCCATTTCAGCTATCACCGTTGGCCTTGGGCTCGCCAGTATATCGTGGATCATTGTCGGGGCAGGCGGATCGTTGACGGCCACCATCGTTGGTATCATGTTCTTTGCGTTGGGCGAAGCCATTCAGGCACCTCGTTTCTACGAATATGTAAGTGCCATCGCGCCCAAAGATCAGATCGGCACCTTTATGGGCTTTGCATTTTTACCTATCGCCATCGGGTCGTTTACTGCAGGTATGCTGTCGGACTGGCTGCGGGGCGAATACCTTCAAACCAATCCGGCTATGATGTGGTACACCTTGTCAATGATTGGTCTTACCTCTACGGTTTTGTTAGTGCTGTATAATTTTCTCACTGTTAAAAAATAATTGTTCTTATGGAAGTACCCAAAGTGTTTAAGCCGTACATCGCACCCGAGCAGAATGTGGCTGAGTTTACCGTGAAGTCGATTGGCTTCGGTATTTTGTTTGGTATTCTCTTCGGCTGCTCTACCGTTTATTTAGCACTCAAGGCAGGCCTTACCGTTTCGGCATCTATACCCATCGCGGTAATCGCCATCACGCTCGGACGAAAATTTCTGAAGACGACTATTCTCGAAAACAACATTATTCAAACGACCGGGTCAGCAGGTGAATCCATTGCCGCAGGCGTGGTGTTTACCTTGCCGGGATTTTTGTTTCTCTCGCCCGGGGCAGATGGTGTTAGTGTGGGCGAAGGGTATTTCAACTACCTCACTATTCTCATCTTGGCAGCCTTTGGTGGTATGCTCGGCACGCTCATGATGATACCACTACGAAGATCGCTCATCGTAAAAGAACACGGCACGTTGCCCTATCCGGAAGGAACCGCTTGTGCATCGGTATTACAAGCAGGTGAAAAGGGTGGCGACTTTGCCAAGACAGCATTCATTGGAATGGGTGTGGCTTTCGGATATGCCATTTTGCAAAAGGTATTGCACATCATTGCAGAGACACCTTCGTTTGTCACCAGTCAGGCAAATAAGTTCTGGCCTTCGGCTGCCACACGTGGCGAGATCACGCCCGAGTACTTAGGCGTTGGTTATATCATTGGCTTTCGCATATCAGGTGTGTTAGTGGCCGGTTCTGTTTTAGCTTGGTGGGCCATGACTCCATTGCTAGCTACCTTAGTTCCGGCAGATACGATTGCCACGCAATTGGTAAAGCTGGGATACTTGGCAGACATTGCAAAACCAGGCGGCCCCGGAAGTTGGGACCCCACCACGCACACGTTTGGTAGCTATGCCGATGCGATTTACCGCGCTTACATCCGCCAGATAGGTGCGGGTGCCGTAGCCGCAGGAGGATTCATTACGTTAATGAAAACCATTCCTACCATCATCAGCTCTTTCCGCGAAAGCGTGAGTTCTCTGAAAGAAAAAGGAGAAGCAGGCGTGTTGCGTACCGATCGCGATTTGTCGTTCAAAGTAGTGATTGTAGGCAGTCTCATTCTGATTGCCGTGCTCGCCATTATGCCCAATATCCCGGGCGATAGTATTCTGCAAAAATTGTTGATCGGTGTGCTGATCATCGTGTTTGGATTTTTCTTCGTCACCGTAGCAAGCCGCATAGTTGGATTGGTAGGTTCGAGCAACAGCCCCATTTCAGGGATGACGATCGCTACGCTAATGGGCACGTGTTTGATTTTCACTGCTGTGGGATGGAGCGGTAAACTGTTCGAGCCACTGGCGTTGGTGGTAGGTGGAATGATTTGTATCGCTGCCGCGAATGCGGGCGGTACTTCGCAAGATTTAAAAACTGGTTACATCATTGGAGCCACTCCACGCTATCAGCAACTGGCTCTTTTCATTGGAGCAATTGTTTCGTCCATTGCCATCGGATTAGTAGTGATGATTTTGGATACACCTACCGAAGCGATGAAAGCCCAAGGCATTATGCACGCCATTGGAAGTGATTTGTATTCAGCTCCGCAAGCCACCTTGATGGCAACACTTGCACGCGGCATTCTTTCCTTCAATTTGGATTGGCAATTTGTGATGGTGGGTGTGTTTATTGCGGTGATGATTGAATTGTGCGGAATCAAAGCATTGGCATTTGCCATTGGATTATATTTACCGTTGGCTACAACGCTACCAATTTTCATAGGTGGAGCTATCAAAGGATATGTCGATTACCGAAGTGAACAGAAAAATGAAAAGAAAGAAGAAGATGATTTGGGCAAGGGAAGTTTGTTTGCTACAGGTTTGATTGCCGGTGGTGCTTTAACCGGAGTTTTTGTGGCAATATTAACAGTCTTTCAACCGGACTTAATGGGGATGGTTAATCTGGAACATTCCATTTCCGGCACATTGGGGCAGTCGCTTTATTATCTGGTGGGTGTTTTGTTTTTCGGTGCCATGAGTGCCTGGTTATACATAACTGCCATTAGAAAAGATGCCTGATATGAATAAGAAAGGGAGGGGAGTGTTGCTCACGTGGGTATTGTGTTGCTTGGCAATTGTTGGCCAAAGCCAGGAATTGAATGTCGCTAAGTTGGATAGTCTCTTTGCTTCGCTATCCTCCAATCAGCAAGCAATGGGCAGCATAGCGATTTCAAAAAATGGAAAGTTGCTTTACGCGAAAGCGATTGGTTATAGCGAGAAAGATGCCGTGCCTCCGGTTATGTCTTCTGTCAAAACCAAATACCGAATTGGCTCCATTACGAAAACATTCACCACTGTTCTCATTTTTCAATTGATCGAAGAAGGTAAACTATCACTGAATACCCCGTTGTCTAAATACTTCCCAACGGTTCCAAATGCTACTAAAATTACGATCAGTCAGTTGTTGAATCACCGTTCGGGTATCTTCAATATTACGAATGATCCTGCCTACTTAACGTGGATGACGCAGCCTAAAACAAAGGACGAAATGGTGGAGATCATCTCCAAAACAACTCCGGCATTCGAGCCGGATACAAAAGTGGAATACAGCAATTCGAATTTTATTCTGTTGGGATTTATTGTTGAGAAGTTGCGCAAGAAGCCGTACGCACAAGTGCTACAAGATAAAATCATAAGGAAGATCGGATTAACCGATACCTATTATGGCAAGGCCGCCAGCAGCAAAGACAACGAAAGCTTTTCATACCAATGGGAAGGTGAGGGCTGGAAGAAAGAACCGGAAACAGATATGAGCATTCCGCATGGAGCGGGTGCAATTGTTTCAACGCCTTCTGACTTAGTCCGTTTTATGAATGCGCTTTTCAACACTCAACTAGTGAGTTCCTCCAGTTTGTTGAAAATGAAAACAATGGTAGATGGTTTTGGTATGGGGCTGTTTCAGATTCCATTTGGCAACAAGCGTGCGTTTGGCCATAATGGTGGAATAGACGGCTTTACCTCCAATGCGGCCTTGTTCCCTGAGGATAGCCTTGCATTTGCCTATTGCTCCAATGGTCAGCGTTATCCCATGAATGATATCCTCATCGGAGTGTTGAGCATTTGTTTCAACAGACCATACAAAATCCCACAGTTTAATGAAGAAGTCTACAAAGTAAAACCGGAAGAATTAGATGCGTATTTGGGAGTGTATGCCAGTCAGCAAATTCCACTAAAGATTACGATTTCCAAAGACGGTAATCGGTTAATAGCACAAGCGACGGGGCAGCCTTCTTTTCCATTAGACCCAAAGGCTAAAGACCAATTCAAATTTGACCGAGCTGGAGTGGTATTGGAGTTTGATATGGCCAATCACCAAATGACACTCCGGCAAGGGGGCGGAGTGTTTGTTTTTGTGCTAGAAAAGTAGCGCACTAGCCTTTGCGGGCTTCGGCGTTCAGGTCAATAATGTCTTTCAGATTTTGCAGCGCGTGCTTCTCAGATTCTTCGATCTTACCATCGGCATTGACAATGTCATACATGTCGGTATAAATCTTGTATTTCTGAGCAAATTTCACTTGATCAAAGTGCTTGAAGGTGTCTTTGATGATTTCCATTACCACCTCACGGCCTAATTGCTTGTAGGCTACGGCTGCATCGTTAAACTTCTTTTTGAGGTCGCTTTCGCTCGGAAAGATCTTGGCCATCTTAGCCAGTATCACGTCTTCTTCTGAGCCATGCATCGACTCATCGGCAAATGCCATGTGCACGTAAAGAAATAAAACGAAATCAGAAAAGTTAGAATGGATTACCATAGGGTGTTCTGTTTTGTTCAAGGTGCAAGTTAACTAAAAACCAGTATTTTAGAAGCAAACACAAGCGGCAAAAAAAAAGCCCCTTCCCGAAAAGGAAAGGGGCCTCGTATGTGGGTTGATGTTGATTACATCATTCCGCCCATCCCGCCTCCCGGAGGCATTGATGGAGCTTCTTTTTCTTCCGGAATTTCAGAAACTACCGCTTCGGTGGTCAATAACAAACCTGCAATAGAAGCCGCATTCTCTAAAGCAAGACGCGATACCTTCGTAGGGTCGATGATACCCGCAGCGAAGAAATCTTCGAACTTGTTTTCACCGGCATTGTATCCGTAATCTTTCTTGCCTTCTTTTACTTTGTTCACAATCACCGATCCTTCCTGACCTGCATTTTCTGCGATGGTTCTCAAAGGAGCTTCCAAAGCCAAGCGGATGATATTCACACCGGTAGCCTGATCTTCGTTGTCGGTAACTACGTTTTTCAATGTTTCGATAGCGCGGATGTACGCTACACCACCACCGGGAATGATACCTTCTTGTACCGCAGCGCGTGTGGCATGCAATGCATCGTCTACGCGGTCTTTCTTCTCTTTCATTTCTACCTCAGTAGCAGCACCGATGTAAAGGATGGCAACGCCACCAGAAAGTTTAGCCAAGCGCTCTTGTAATTTTTCTTTATCGTAATCGGATGTAGTGATTTCGATTTGTGCTTTGATTTGATTGATACGGCCTGTGATTTCGGCTTTCTTGCCTGCACCATTGACAACCGTAGTATTGTCTTTGTCGATGTTTACTTTTTCAGCACGACCCAAGTACTCTAACTTTGCGTCTTCCAGCTTCATGCCGGTTTCTTCGCTGATCACTTTACCTCCGGTAAGGATCGCGATATCTTCCAACATTGCTTTTCTGCGATCGCCGAAACCAGGAGCTTTTACAGCAGCAACACGAAGTGCGCCACGGATTTTGTTCACCACTAAAGTAGCTAAAGCTTCACCTTCCACTTCTTCTGCAATGATCAACAAAGGCTTGCCGGTTTGGGCAGTAGCTTCAAGAATAGGAAGTAATTCCTTCATCGAAGAAACTTTCTTATCGTAGATCAAGATGTAAGGGCTATCTAAATCAGCTTCCATCTTCTCGGTATTCGTTACGAAGTAAGGTGACAAATAACCGCGATCGAATTGCATACCTTCTACCGTTTTTACTTCGGTTTCAGTTCCTTTTGCTTCTTCTACGGTGATTACTCCGTCTTTACCTACTTTCTCCATCGCAGTGGCAATCATTTTACCGATTTCCGCATCGCTATTAGATGAAATGGTAGCTACTTGAGTAATTTCTTGTGATCCTTTGATTTGCTTAGACTGCTTTTTCAAGCTTTCGATTACGGCCTCAACAGCCTTATCGATACCGCGCTTCAAATCCATTGGGTTAGCACCAGAGGCTACATTCTTAATGCCGTGACCATAGATTGCTTGCGCCAATACAGTAGCGGTAGTTGTTCCGTCACCGGCAGCATCAGCTGTTTTAGAGGCAACTTCCTTTACTAACTGAGCGCCCATGTTTTCGATAGGGTCTTTCAATTCGATTTCTTTCGCTACAGAAACACCGTCTTTTGTTACGGTAGGAGCGCCAAATTTCTTATCAAGAATTACATTTCTTCCTTTTGGGCCAAGAGTTACCTTTACAGCATTAGCCAACTTATCTACACCCCTTTTAATTCGGTCGCGGGCGGTGGTATCAAATGTGATTTCTTTTGCCATGATGAGTATAATATTTAATTGTTAACGATTATTAATTGTGAGGTTTTGAGATTACATGGTTCCGAAGATGTCGGAATTACGCATGATGAGATATTCTTTACCATCGATGGTGATCTCAGTGCCAGAGTACTTTCCGTACAACACTGTGTCGCCTACTTTTACAGTTACAGGCTTATCTTTTAATCCATCGCCAATAGCAATCACCTTGCCTTGTTGGGGTTTTTCCTTTGCAGTGTCAGGAATATAGAGTCCTGATGCAGTTTTTACTTCTGCGGCTGAAGCTTCTACCAACACACGGTCTTCGTTGGGTTTGAAATTGATTTTTGCCATATCGATCTGGTTTGTTTAGTTGTTAATAAAATTGACTTTTGGTCGCGCCCATCATACACTAGAATTGTGCCAATCATTGTTTTTAGCCGATTTTGACACTTTTTAGCGTTTGGGCTGGCAAAGATGTACAATTTTGTCAGCAGTGCAACCCGGCGATTGACACAAATGGCAGGAATTGGGGTGCGCTTGCAGACCCATATCTCTGAAAAACAAAAAACCAATCCATTTTCATGAACTGGCTTCTTAATAGATTAAAGTGTAAAGTTATTTCTTAGTACTATCGGTTCCGCTGGAAGTGGGTGCAGGTGTGGTGATAGGAGCTACCACGTTTTGTTGTTCTTTCGCGCGCTCGAGAATTTCGTCATTGACGGCAGCAGTGTTAGGTGAAGTCAAGTTGCTGGCCAATGAAAATACCATGATGGCAATAGCAAAGCCCCATGTCAATCTCTCCAATACATCGCCGGTCTTTTTAACACCAATCAGGTTGCTGGCTCCTGATCCGCCAAATTGGCTGGAAAGACCGCCGCCCTTCGAATTTTGGGCTAATACAACTAAAACTAACAACACTGAGCTAACGATAGCCAGAATGATGAACAAAGTATACCACATAATTTTATTTTTTCAGGGCTTCAATTTGGGCTGCAAAGTAAGCCTTTTTTTGTGGAAACTTCCAAATCAGTTTTTTGAGCATCTCGATGGCTTTCTCTTTTTTGCCTTGCTTGAGCAGAATTTCTACCAACGGTTCAGACATAATGTTATCGCCATACATGTCGTATTTTTCAGATAGGTCTTCCACTTTTGGTGAAACGGATTTGGCCGGGCTGATGCTGGGTTGGGTTTTGATAAACTCGTCAATGATTTCAAATTGCTCTTTCTGCTTGGGACCGTCTGGGAGGTCTAATTTTATGGTCTCTTTAGAGTTTTTGATTTCTTCGATCAAAACTTCGTTGCGAACGGGTGGGTCGATGGCAATTTCGGATGGAGCTATGGCAACCAATGGTTTTGCAGCCATCTTTTCTAACCCTTCAACAACTTGTTCAAACCGAAGCTTGGATTCAGCCAGCTTTTTGAGGTCTTCCTCTACTTCAGAATAAAAAGCTTCTCCGCTTTGCGTAGAGGTTAAATCGACTACAGAAATTTCTGCCGCATGGGTAGGAGTGGGAGTATTCAATTCATCGGTAAGATCGGATGGAACCACCACGCGTGGTTTGCTCGGTGCCATCATTACCTGCCGCAACACAGTTCGGTCGGTGCTGTAAATCGCACTTTCGTGAAGGAATTCGTTATGATGCGGCAAGGATAAATCCTGAGCGGCACGGGTAGCCAAATTGTGAATGAGCTGACTAAATGGATACTCACCGAGTAATCCAACAAGACTGTTGGCCTCCTCTAAATTGAGTGAGGTGTAGTTAGCGACAATGGTTTGAAATGCTTCTTTATTCACAGGTGCCAAGTGCAGGTATTTGTAAATGTAAATGAAAAAGCCCTGCCGCGCAACCGTGGATTTTAGGTAGGCGCATTTATCAACTTATTTCAATTACCAGTTGGCAAGTGTGGCGTTGAAGATGTCGATAAAAATCTGATCAAAAATTTTCTTTTCGAGGCTTTCCTGAACGGTGATCAAGTTTTGTTCATTTGGGAAATCGGCATAGAAGCTAAAGGTTTTGTCTTTAAAACTGTTTTTAGGCTCCAAATTATCGACATAGTTGGCCCGAATGCCAATGGTTAACCGGGTAAGGGCCGCTTGTGTGGGCCGATTGGGATCGTTGCTGGAAACAGGTGCCAGCGGAGCCACTGAGTATTGTACGATGGTGCCTTCCAACTGCAGTTCGCCATTGGCGGAAACCACGCGTAAGCTGGAGTTTTGCTGGTAATAATCTTTTAGTTTGTTCGTAAAATTTTGCCCTAGGTTGGCGGGTCCTAAATCGGTGTTGTTAAAGAAAGGTTCAATTTGAATGGTTCTGGCGGTAGTGGCCGCACCTGACAACGAATAAAAGTGGCAACCGCTCAGGCAGAGAAGTACGACCAGCGAAGTCAGTGTTAAAAATCGAAGAGGCATTCGAGATCGTGTGATGCGATTATTCTTCAAGTTCGTATTCTTTAATTTTGCGATACAACGTTCTTTCAGATATGCCCAAATCGCGTGCCGCATATTTTCGTTTGTTGTTGTTTTTGCGAAGGGCTCGCATGATCAGTTCTTTTTCTTTCTTCACGATAGAAAGAGAATCGTCTTCGGCCACGTGCGAAATATCTTGCACTTCTTCTTGCTCGGCAGGTGTTTCGGTCTGACGCACCGGGTTAATATTGAGCACCATTTCATTTGCCGGACGAGGTTCTTCATGCCGCAGACTTTCGAACAACGAGGCATTGTCTTTCAGAATCTGAGCCGCTTCGGCCGGGTTGCCTAAACTTTCAAGTACTAATTTTTTCAGGTCGTTTACATCTTTGCGCATGTCAAACAGCACCTTGTACAAGATCTCTCGCTCTGAAATATTTTCTGATCCGCTGGGTCCATTATACAATGCGGGCAGGGTAGACTCTTTCGGCAAGTAGGTAGCCAACGCAGCTGCATTGATTTCTTTTTGATCCGGCGAAAGAACGGAGATTTGCTCGACAATATTTTTCAACTGACGAATGTTGCCGGGGAAACGGTATTTGAGCAAAAGCTCTTTCGCATCATCGGTTAACGAGATTGGCTTTACCTTATACTTTTCAGAAAAGTCGGTGGCAAATTTGCGGAACAACAGTTCGATATCACGTCCGCGTTCCCGCAGAGGTGGCACGAAAATAGGCACCGTGCTCAAGCGGTAATACAAGTCTTCGCGAAATTTACCTTGCTCTACTTTGTGTAACAGATTTACGTTGGTTGCACCCACCACGCGCACATCGGTCTTTAGCACTTTCGATGATCCTACTTTGATAAACTCTCCGTTTTCCAAAACACGGAGCAAGCGGGCTTGTGTCGCCAAAGGCATCTCGCCAATTTCATCCAGAAAAATGGTTCCACCGTTGGTCACTTCAAAATACCCTTTGCGTGCTTCATGTGCGCCGGTGAAAGATCCTTTTTCGTGCCCGAATAGTTCGGAGTCAATGGTTCCTTCCGGAATGGAACCGCAGTTAATGGCAATAAATTGTCCGTGTTTCCGGGGGCTTAGCTGATGGATAATTTTGGAGAATGATTCTTTCCCCGATCCGCTTTCCCCGGTAATCAATACAGTCATGTCGGTAGGAGCCACTTGCATGGCTACACGCACTGCATGATCCAGTAATTGGGCATTTCCAATAATGCCAAACCGATTTTTAATACTTTGAATATCCGTTTCTAACACAGTCATTTCATCTTCTTTTTTTATTGGTTTACGATTTTACCAATAAGGGTGCCGCCGGTGCAGCTTTCGATCATCACATGGACGTATTGACCTTTGGTTTTATTTTCTTTCGGAAAAATAACCACTTTGTTGGCGGAGTTTCTCCCTTGTAAATGTTCGGTCGATCGTTTGGAGGTTCCTTCAACTAACACCTTCTGCACGTTGCCCACATCCATCCGGTTGCGCTTCAGTGAAAGCTCATTTTGTTTTTTGATGATCTCATCCAACCTGCGTTTCTTCACCTCCAGCGAAATGTCATCGGCCCATTTTTTTGCAGCCAAGGTGCCCGGTCGTTCCGAATAAAAGAACATGTACGAATAGTCATATTCTACTAAATCCATAAGTGTAAGCGTATCCTGATGTTCTTCTTCTGTTTCAGTGCAAAATCCGGTAATCATATCAGACGAGATACCGCATTCCGTTCCTAGGATTTCACGAATCTTAGCTACTCGTTGCAAATACCACTCGCGGGTGTAGCCACGATTCATCAGTTCCAATATGCGGCTGTTACCGCTTTGCACGGGTAGGTGAATGTATTTGCAAATGTTGTCGTAGCGTGCCATAGTGTGCAGCACTTCATCGGTAATGTCTTTGGGGTGCGAAGTGGAGAATCGCACACGCAAATCCGGATTGACTTGTGCCACCATTTCGAGCAGTTGCGCAAAGTTCACGATTTCAGAAATCTGATTTTTCTCCAAACGTGCCTTGTTGTTTTCAACTTCACTCCATTTGTACGAATCAACATTTTGTCCCAGCAGCGTTACCTCCCGATAGCCTTTGTCAAAAAGATCTTTCGCTTCAGCTACAATAGAATGAGGGTCGCGGCTTCTCTCTCGGCCACGTGTAAAGGGCACAACGCAAAAAGAGCACATGTTGTCGCAACCGCGCATGATAGAAACGAAAGCGGTGATGCCATTGGAGTTTAACCGCACTGGACTAATATCGGCGTACGTCTCTTCGCGAGATAAAAATGTGTTCACGGCTTTGTCGCCTTCGTCAACCTGCAAAATAAGTTGCGGCAAATCGCGGTAAGCATCAGGTCCCGCCACCAGGTCCACAATCTTTTCTTCTTCCAATAATTTTGTCTTGAGGCGTTCGGCCATGCATCCCAAAACGCCCACCATCATTTCTGGCTTTTTTTTCTTTAAACCATTGATATGGTTCAGTCGGTTGCGCACGGTTTGCTCTGCCTTTTCGCGAATGGAGCAGGTGTTCAGAAAAACTAAATCAGCTTCTTCAATCTCTGAGGTGGTATCAAAGCCTTCTTTTTGCAGAATGGATGCTACAATCTCGCTGTCCGAAAAATTCATTTGACAGCCGTAGCTTTCGATGTACAACTTGCGGGCTTTACCCGTGTTTTGGGTAGCCATCACTTTCATGGTTTCGCTGCCTTCGCCCTCGGTTCCGGTCAAAAATCCTATATCGTCAATCAGATTATCCATTTCTTTTTTATTCGCACGCAAATTTAGCAACATATTCCTCATTCGTGACATCTTGTCAGGGGGATTTTGTGATCTTCCGTGTTTACACTAATCTTGAGGTAAATTGACTACTTAAATGGCACTTGTTAAATCGGTAAGAGGGTTTACACCCCAGTTTGGAAAAAATTGCTTTTTGGCGGAAACATCGGTAGTGGTAGGTGAAGTGACCATGGGCGATAATTGCACCGTGTGGTTTCACGCTGTGGTGCGCGGTGATGTGCATTCAATCACCATCGGAAACAATACCAATATTCAGGATGGCGCAGTGATTCACTGCACGTATCAAAAAGCAAAAACGGTGATCGGCTCAAATGTTTCCATCGCCCACAAGGCCATTGTACACGGGTGTACCATTGAGGACAACGTGCTGATAGGCATGGGCGCCATTGTGATGGATGATGCCGTGATCGGTACCGGTTCGGTTATCGCGGCTGGAGCGATCATACTTCCTAAAACAATTGTAGAACCGGGAACTGTGTGGGCAGGTGTTCCGGCTAAAAAGGTGAAAGAAGTAGGAGAGGAGATGAAGCAAGTAATACAACGCACTGCAAAGAATTATCCCATGTATTCGGAGTGGTTCAAAGAATCATCAACGGAAGGGACAACGAATGAAAAGAAATAGATAACAACATCATGAAGAATACAAACCCCGGATTTGACCCGACCATTATTGCTGAACATCGTGAGCGAATGAATGGAAATACCTACCTGATTATTGATGATGATGACGCATCAGACGAGTATCAACATTTTTATTTTGTAGGTAAACGCGATGGTAAAGAGGTGCTGGTAGATACCGTGCTTTGCACCTTGCGATTAGAACATGAACGCCAACTATATGAAATTGCCGAAGAGAAAGCTTTTGAACAATTTCCAGCTTACAAGCAGTGGCTCGAATCGGAGCAGCCAGCAACAGATCATGCTTCTCAAGAAATGGAAGAGGAGGTTGGGCTGTTTATGGCTGATGTGATGATGGAGTTGCAAGACGAAGACAGCGTGAAAGTGCAGGAGTATGCCGAGGAAGTGGAGGAGGCTGAGTTTGGCATTGGTCTGGATGTGGCTCTGCATCGTGATCGAATCACCCCGCAGTTGATTGAAAAGTTTGTAACCGACTATAATAGCGGCTTGTTAACCTTAGATGAGACTCTCTATTCCTTCCAAATGGAGGAGGATGATGAAATGTGAATTTTGTGCTGAACCCTTTCTGTTTATATTTGCCCCCTCAAAACTTAAATCTATCAAAATGAAAAATGTTCCGATTGCCCTCAGCGGGTTATCTTTAGTGGGTGTGGCTGTGTTGTTCTATCTGCACTTTGCTAAGCCTAGCAATACCAGTTCGGCTAAACCTGTGGTTGCTGGAGATATAAAAATAGCCTATGTTAACTCAGACACCGTGTTGAAATATTATGATTATTACAAAGAGGTAAAAGCTCGCTTCGAGGCAAAGGGCAAAAAATTGGATCAGGATTTACAAAACCGTGCACAGGCTTTGCAAAATGAAATTGGCGCTTACCAACGTAACTTAAGCACCATGACCATTGGACAGGCGAAAGCAATCGAAGAAGATTTGGGCAAGAAGCAGCAAAACTTTCGTATGTATCAGCAAAGTGTAGAACAAGAATTGGTAAACGACCAATCAAAAGTGAATTCCGAATTGTATGGCAACATTACATCTTTTCTGAAGACCTATGGCGCAGAGCGCGGATTGGATGTGGTATTGAAATACGATCCTTCCAGCGACTTGTTATTTGGTAATACCGCCATCGACATCAGCCAGGATGTGATCAAAGGATTGAATGAAGCATTCCAACTGAAGAAAACAGAAGGAACCAAGAAAGATTCAACAGCTACGAAAAAGTAGTCTCACATACCATTTATCAAAAAGCCGGTGACTCAACTTAGTCTCCGGCTTTTTTGTTTTTTGGATTAATAGTACTTTGCGAATAATTGATAAATTCTATAGTTCCGTATACCTCATGAAGATCAACGCCTTTCGGTACTTAAATGTAAAAGCAGACGAGCAAAAGAAGGTGGCTCTGATGTTGGGCATGGGATTCTTTATCGGGATTTTCGTAGCCACCTTTCAGGTAACAGCCGAGTCGTTGTTCCTCAATAAAATGAGTGACCAACTCAACAAAGCTTTTTTGATTTCGGGTGGATTGGGTATTGCCTCTACGTTGCTTTTCTCCTTTTTTCAAAACCGCATCCGGTTTGGAGTGCTGGCTTCTACCAGCCTCATCTTGATTTTCATCACTACCGTTGCTGTGCATTACTTTTATCATTTCGGGGCAACCGAATTACATGACAACACTTTGTTGGTGATGTACAGCCTTACGGGCCCGACCACGGCCATCCTCTTGTTGTGCTATTGGGGAATGTTTGGTCGTATTTTTGACTTCAAGCAATCAAAACGGATTATTGGATGGATTGACACCGGTCAGCTCATCGCCATCATTATTGCCAACTTCCTCATCCCTAACACCTCAAGTCTTTTTCCGGACACATCCGATTATTTGCTTGTCTGTGATGCAAGTATTGTTGGGGCGTTGGTTTGTTTGGTGGTGATTACTGCTTCTTTTGGCCTGACCAGCAAATTGATAGCCGATGATTCCGTTCGAAAGGAGACGCAGTTCAATAGAATCTTGAAAGATAAGTATGTATTGCTGCTCAGTTTGTTTCTGGTAACATCAGTTGTAACATTCAATTTCAACCAATTCATTTTTCAGGATTTGTTGAATGAGCAGTATCCCAACCAACGCGACTTGACCAACTTTGTGGCATATTTCAACGGAACGATTTACATGTTGAGTTTGATGATGCAGGTGTTTTTCAATGATAAAATTATCAGCTCTTACGGCTTACGCGTCTCTCTCTTCATCCTGCCATTACTCACGGGATTTTTGGCATTGGCTTCATTCGTTTCTGCTTTCTTCTTCGGTTATGATCTGGCGTCGCATCCCGAGACGTTCATTTTCTTCTTTTTGTTTATTGCGTTGACGCGTCTGTTCAATAGCACGTTGCGCGATTCCCTGGAAAACCCCGTTTATAAACTCATGTTTGTGCCCATCGATGCCAAATATCGCTTTGGAATACAGGCCAAAGTAGAAGGGGTAATCAGCGAATCCGGACGCCTCATTGCGGGTATTTGCATTTTCGCCTTTTCACTCATCCCGTTCTTTAAAATCATTTGGATTCCGATAATCATTTTGGCATTGTGCGGATTGTATGTGTTGGTCATTCAACGGTTGTATGGTGGCTACAAAAACAAGATTCGATCAAAACTGGAAAACAGCGATTACAGTCAAGAAAAGCTTGACTTGGGATTGAAGCAGGTGGTTGCCCGACTGGAACAACAATTGATTGACCGACAAACATCCAAGGCGGTTTTCTCATTTCGATTGCTCGAAAAATTAGAGCCCGCCCAAATCAGTATTTGGGTGAATAGCCTGATGAAAAACAGCTACGAGGAGGCCAGAGAATACGCACAGCGCAGAATGAATGAGCTAAAGGGCTTATCCGTCTCCGACCAATACATCATTCGTGCCGACAAGGGAATGAATGAATCGGGCGAAAAGAAACTGTTGAGCAAAAGTGATTTAGAAGCTATTCTTAACAATGGAGGTGACATTCATAAACAGCGTATTCAACGATTGGCGCGGTCTGCCGAAGCAAACGATCGGCAATATGCGGCTGAGTTGATTTTGCATTCTTCTACGGATGAAAACTCATCGTATTTGATCGAACTTCTCACCGACATTGAACCGAAGGTAAGAAAGACAGCTATCTCTACATCCATCAAGGTCAATAGCCCAGAAATCATATTCGAGCTGATTGATAATTTGTCGAACCCGGTGTATAGCAATCAGGCGATGAATGCTCTTGTGTTGATTGGCGGTAAGGCGCTGAATCACTTGGAAAGCGCCTTTTACCGAACCGGCCAGAGCACCCAAACGATTATTCGAATTGTGCAGGTCATAGGTCGGATAGGAGGGCAGCGCGCCAAAGATTTGCTGTGGAGTAAAATTGATTACCCTGATAAAGTGGTGGTATCACAGGTGCTGCTATCTCTGGGCGAATGCGGATTCAAAGCCGGAATTTCTCAAATTACGCGCATTAAGTATGCCATTGAAAATGACGTGGCAGATATTGCCTGGAATATCAACGCATTTCAGGAATTGGATGCTGGCGATAGCCGGTTGAAACGCTCGTTGACAGAAGAAGATAGCCACGACATTGAGCACATTTACATGCTGCTGGCCATGCTTTACGACACTCGCTCCATTCAGTTGGTGAAAGAGAACATTGAAAGCGGAACCGCTGAAGGTACATCGTATGCCGTAGAATTGCTCGATGTATTCTTGTCAGAACAATTAAAGCAGCGAGTTATACCGGTGTTAGATGACCTCTCTAATGTGGAAAAAATAAACCGACTGGAGGTGTTTTACCCACGCATGAGATTGGATCATAAATTGACTTTGAAGTTCTTGATTAACAGAGATTTCACTCAATCCAATCGCTGGACAAAGGCGTGCGCATTAGAACAAATTGGCTTGCAAAAAATTGCCGACTTCAAATTGGATTTGATTGCCCAGTTGTTCAACCCCGATCGATTGTTGCGTGAAATGGCGGCCTGGGCTCTTTATCAGATCGATCCTGCCGAGTATGAATCCAATACGCTACGTTTGTCGAGTGATTCAAAAAGATGGTTGGATAGGGCGGTAATCCCTTCGAAACAAACCAAAGTCAAGCTTTTCGAGAAAATCGTATTCTTCCAGCAGTTGCCTATTTTTCATGACATCCCTGGTATCTCTCTATCATTCTTGGCCGATATTTCTCGTGAAGTGCGACTGGCACCCGATGAATTTATTTCAGTGGACGAAAAGCTCAACAATGACTTTTATGTGGTTTTGAAAGGATCTGTGCAGTATTACGAGAAGAGCCGATACATGATGGATTATGTGGCAGGCCAGTTTGTGGGTGAAATGATTGCCCCTGTAGGCTTTGCCAATTCGAACCTACTGGTTACAAAAGAAGACACTGTTTTATTAAAAATCAACAAAGATCAATTCTATGAATTGTTGGCTGATAACATCAAGTTGGCTGACCGGGTTTTGGAATATATTTGATTTTGTGCTAAATTTTCGACTTTTTATATCATATTTGTTAAACCAGAGGCAATTTTTTAGACTATTGATTGTATTTTTTAATCTTTATTTTCAGTAATATAGATCGTTTTATTTAGGCCATTTAATGTTAAACTACTCTGTCCAAGTTGGTGACCCCGATCAACAGGATTCGGATTTAAATCTTTCTTCTGAAAAGATCGACTTCAATCCATTCCCGGGACTTCGTCCATTTTCATTGGACGAGTGTCACCTCTTTTTTGGAAGAGAGGGACAGGCGGATGAGATTTTACTCAAACTATCACAAAATCGCTCGGTCACGGTTTTAGGTTATTCCGGTAGTGGTAAATCCAGTTTGATGTATTGCGGTTTAATCCCCATGCTCTATGGCGGATTTATGACAAATACCGGTCCTAACTGGAAAGTCATTATTACACGCCCGGGCACATCACCTTTCGAAAATCTAACGGAAAGCATTCTCGATTTTCTCTTAAATGAAGGGAAAATTGAGGAGGCCGATAAGCAAATTCATCGATCAGTAATCAGTTCGGTACTTCATAGCGGCCCTAATGGATTGCTGGAAATCACTCGCTACATTCAATCAACTCAAGGAGAGAATATCTTTTTTCTTATTGATCAGTTTGAAGAGCTATTTCGATATAAAGATTCAGCCACAGAATACTCTGCCGATGAATCCACGGAGTATGTTAGCTTAATTCTGGCTACCGTAGAACAGCAAGAAGTGCCAGCCTATCTGGCTTTGAGTATGAGAGCCGATTTTTTGGGCGATTGTGCTACTTTTCCTGGGCTTACAAATTTGGTAAACAAGAGCAACTACTTGGTGCCACAAATGACCCGCGAACAAAAGCGAATGGTCATAGAAGGGCCGGTGGCTGTAGGTGGAGGTAGAATTTCACAAAGATTGGTCAAACGCCTGCTGAGCGATATTGGAGATAATCAGGACCAGTTACCTATTTTGCAGCATGCGCTTATGCGCACCTGGGATTATTGGTTGGCCAACCGCGAACCAGGCGAACCGATGGACTTGCGCCATTATAATTCAGTAGGTCAAATTGAACAGGCACTATCCATTCACGCCAATGAAGCTTTTGAAGAGCTAAACTCTCAAGACAAAGAAATTGCTGAAATCCTTTTTAAAGCCATTACCGAAAAAAATCAAGAAAGTCAGGGAACACGTAGACCTACAAAAGTTAAAACCATTGCTGAATTGGCTTCTGTTCCCGAAAGCAAAGTAATTCAGGTAGTAGATAAATTCAGGCAACAAGGAAGATCCTTCCTCATGCCGAGTTACCATGTTCCGTTGTTATCTGATTCGCTGGTAGAGATTTCCCACGAAAGCTTAATGCGTATATGGACCCGGTTATCAACTTGGGTAGATGAAGAATTTGAATCGGCGCGCATGTATAAAAGGGTTTCCGATGCTTCGGCGATGTATCAGGTTGGTAAAACCAGCTTGTGGCGTCCGCCAGATTTGCAATTGGCACTCAACTGGCAAAAGAAGCAGAACCCTACACGCACCTGGGCACAGCGCTATGATATCGCATTTGAACGGGCCATCGTGTTCCTCGATACCAGCCGCATTACTTTTGAAGCGGAATTGAAAAATCAGGAAATGTTGCAGCGCCGAATGTTGCGTAGAGCTCGTATTACCAACATTGTATTGGGTATCGCATTGTTAGTTTCTATCGGCTTTTTCTTCTACGGATTGATCAATCAAATCCAAATGAAGCAAGAGCGGCAGGCAGCTTTGGAGGCAAAAGCAGTTGCTGAGCAACAAACCCAAATTGCGATCCAACAAAAAGATCTTGCAAATAGGGCAACTCAGCTTGCAGAGGAGAAGACTAAAAAACTTATTGAAAAAGAGAAAGAGCTGCGAAATGCATTAGATGAAACACGTTCTGCAAAAGACTTTGCTTTGGCGCAGGCACAAGAAGCAAAACGACAAGAGCTACTGGCAAAGGAATCAAGTGTAAAAGAACGCGACGCCAAAGAGATAGCTGTACAAAAAACGAATGAAGCCGAAAAGAATTTAGTACGAGCCAATAGCCTCTATTTCTTAACCGTGGCGCAGTCGCTTGAGGCAAAGTCAGAAAATATCGATGAAAAAGAATTGGCCGGATTGACCTCTATGCAAGGCTATCTCTTCCATACAAAATACGGCGGCAAGAAATATGACCCGTACGTTTTTCGGGGACTCTACTATGCGTTGGCCAAACTATCCGGATACAACTACAACGCAGTGCGCGTGCCGGGAGGCTTAAAAAACAAAATGTTCGCGTTGGCGGTATCTCAAACTTCCGATCGATTCTTTACCACTGGTAACGACGGCCGCATAGTAGAAGGTAACTACATCACTCAAAAAGCAAATGGTGCTTTCTATGAAAACAAAGGTCAGGCAAACAAGGTATTAGCATTAAGCAAAGACGAAAAGTATCTCGTGAATGGTAATGACTCCAGTGATCTTGAAATTTTTAATGTCGATGCGTTAACGAAAGAACCAAAAGTTATATCGGGGCACCGAGGATTGATTACTGATATCAAATTTTTGCCAGGCAACACAAGTTTTATTTCCACTTCTGCAGATCGTACCGTGCGCCTCAATCAAGTTACAGGCCAGAGCAAAGTCATCTTGACACTTCCGTTTGAGTTAAAATCAATCGATATAAGTTCTGATGGCAATTGGATTGTTGGTGCCTCTCCGGTTGGTAAACTGATTCTGATCAACGCCAAAGATTATACCTACACCGAAATTGCCAACGAAACATCGGCCCGTATTTTATCGGTGGCTTTCCACCCATCCGACAAAATAATTGCCTATGGTTTAGAGGTGATTGCCGACAATAAAACGGTATCCAAAGGGTTGGTTAAAATTCTGGATTTAAATACCCAAAAAGTAAAAGAACTCTCCGGACACAAGGCAGGTGTTACCGATTTGGAATTTAGTCCCGATGGCAAGTTACTTGCCAGTGCTGGTTTAGATCGTAAACTACAGATGTGGGTGGTAGATCATGAAGAAGATTTGCCAGTGGTAATGGACAACAACAACGGTAATGTGTGGAAACTTGGATTCGCAAAAGGTTCCGATTACTTGGTGGCATCGTGTAATGATGGTCAGATTCGCGTGTACCCCACCGATACAAAAGTGTTGGCAGAAAGGGTGTGTCCGAACCTCACCCGTAATATGACCAAGGAAGAGTGGAGAATTTATGTAGGGGCTGATATCGATTATGAATCAACCTGTAAGAGCTTATTAATCAAAGATTATTAATCACGAATGAATTTATTCAGAGTCGCTCTTCTGGTCGTTCTGTCAATTTCCGTTAGCATATCTGCTTTCGCTCAGGAAAATTGCCAACAAACACTGGACTTAGCCAATACAGAGTTTGAATCCGGCAGATTTTACGGATTGCCTTCACTTTTGAAAGGTTGCTTAGAGGCTGGCTTTACCAACGAGCAACGTTTCCGTGCCTACTATCTTTTGGCGCAAGCATACCTTGTTTTAGATGATCCGATCGGAGCCGAAACAAGCTACCTTAACTTATTGAAGGTTAATCCTGAATTTAAGCCCAATGAAAAGGATGACCCGATTGATATCGTTTATTTAAGCCGAAAATTCACCAGTCGCCCTCGCTTCACGCCTCATTACCGCATTGGTGCTAATGTTACGTTTCCTGGTGTAATAGAAGGAGTATCTACTTCTGCATCGCAAGTCAACATTTCGCGAACACTACGTGTAGGTGTACAGATAGGAATGGGGTTGGATTGGAACATCGATGATAATTGGAGTTTGTGTACGGGTATTGCCTATGCCACCAAATCGTTTGGTGTAACAACCAGCAATATTGCAACCAGCGATGTGAGCACAGTGGTCGATAAATCCAACTGGGTAGACATTCCACTTTATCTTAAGTACTCATACGACTCTGGAAAAATTCGTCCCTTTGGTTATGTAGGTTTAGTGGCCAATTTAATGGTATCTAGCTCTGCATCGCTGGTCTTCAACGATAATAGTTCGGTGAATGCACAAACAAGAATTGCGCAAGGCCCCGATATTGATCTTGGATTTAAACGCAATTTTTTCAATAGATCCTTGGTTTTTGGGGGAGGTGTGAAGTACAAAATAGGGAGGAATTTTTTGTACGCCGACGCGCGGTACATGGTGGGCATGAACAACATTACCATAGCCGACAAGAACTTCTACAATTCAGATGGAACCTTGGCAACTACACTTACACAATACCAATATGTAAATGATTTTTTAAGATTGGATAATCTTTCAATATCATTTGGGTATATCAGGCCTTTATATGATCCTCGTAAACTGAAGAACGGATCGGGTAAACGTTTTTTAACAGGATTGTTTAAGTCAAAGAATAAGAAATGAAATTCAGATTCTCCATTTTTCTAACGGCTCTTTTAGCACTGCTCTTATCCTGTGAGTCTTCCGATCCATCTCCCAATTCGGATTATTTCTTGAAGTTTCTGGGGAATGATGGCGATCAGACTGGAGTTGATTTTGTGGTGAATCCAGATGGATCAGTCGTTGTACTTGGCAACTCACGTGCATCCGCCACCGATGATCAGGATTTGTATGTAGCAAAACTAAATACCGAGGCAAAGATCGTGTGGGAAATTACCTTGGGTGAATCGCTGGACGAAGAAGCCAAAGACATCGAATTGCTTCCGGATGGAAGTTTGATCATTCTAGCAAATTCACAGATTTCAACTACCAATAATGACGTGCTTCTGATAAAGCTCGATCCCAACGGGGTTGAGATAGGCCGAATACGTCAGGGCTTAACGGAGTCGAATGGAACTACACCCAAAAACGAAAATGCCAAGAGCATTACCGTAATTAATGATGGCTTTATCGTAGCAGGTGGCACCAGCTTTATTCCCCAACCCACCAAGGATAAATCGGACTTCATGTACATGCGATTTTTGAATAACCTCACGTGGGTAAACGGTACTTGGAAAAACTCAAGCGGATTTAGAAATAGCTACGCTGGTGAAGATATGGCTATTAAAGTGGTGCAAAGAGACAACAGCACTTTTTATGTATTTGGCTATACAGATTTTGATGAAACCAATGTTACTGGAGATTTTAATTTCATCTCATTTAAATTAGGCCCAGACGGAGAACAATCAAGTCAAAACCTGTTCATGGGCACGGATAATTCAGATGAAAAGTTGACTGGTTTTTCGGATGCATCGAATCAAATAGTCAGTGGATATTTGTTAACCGGAACGTCTCAAAACACGATTGATGGTGATATTTATCTAGCAAAACTTCCGCGAAATTTATCTTTTTTCAAATCTGATTTAATTGTTGACCGCCAGCTTGGATTGAACATAGGTAAATCGGCTTTGCAACGCTCATTCAACGATTCACCGGCCAGCGACAATTTTTTTGTTGCCACTGAAAAATTAAATGGTACCTCTTTGGATATCTTGCTGGCTAAGCTGGATAATCGCGGCAATCGGATTTTTGAAGTCAATTTTGGAAGCAAAGAGGGTGACGATTTTGCCGGAAAAGTGGTAGAACTCTCCAATGGCAGAATTTTAATGATAGGCACAATGACCTTGGGAGGAGTAGTCGATGGCCAAAAGAAAATTGCCCTTTTGAAACTTAATTCTCAGGGCAAACTTGCTCCATAAAAAAGCGTGTATTTTCTTTAAATTGGTTACTTTTAAGGTCGAATAGTAATTATAATTATTGTTCTTTGGCTTAACCTTTAACCTGAGTAACTTGAATCTTATTTTACGCCCCAAACCTTGCAATAAGCTTCAGCGCACATTCTTGCTAACAGCGTTCTTTCTTGGCTTTTTTAGCCTGACTTATTCACAGGGTATATTCAATTCAAACGCATCCGGAAATTGGGAAAACGCATCCACTTGGTTGTTGTCCAGTGGTTCTGACGCAGATGGTATACCGGATGCTGATGATGAAGTAACCATCTTAAATCTGCATACAGTTTCAGTGAGCGATGGTGCACCTGCATCAACTACTCATGCTTGCGCTTCGGTTACCATCAATGCAGGCGGTGTTTTATCCCTCAATTCCGATACATTCGTTCGAACGCTGAATGTCAGAGATAATGTATTGATTTTGCCTGGCGGTATGTTGAGGGTAACTGATTTCGGAGGCACTGTAACGCATCTTTTAAATATTGGCGGGAACTTTACGAACAATGGAGGAACCTTCTTACAAGTCTTCAACAATACAGATGTTCAGGTCACTTTTAATGGCTCGGCAGCGCAGACGATAGGAGGAGCTTTCGTTTCGCAAAATTTTAGTGATGTTGTTGTTAATAAACCTTCCGGAACTTTAACAACTGGAGGAAGCACAACCACCTTAGCAATTAAAAATTATACTCAATTGTCCGGAAATTTTACGGCTCCAACCTCACTCGTTGTTTCAGGTGATGTTACATTAAGTTCGGGCACACTTACGGCTGGAGCGAATATCAACGTGAGTGGTAACTTTATAAACTTGGGCGCAACGTTTAGTCCCGGTTCAGGCACTATTACTTTTGAAGGTTTTGGCAATCAAGCCATTCAGGGAACTGTAGCCACACAGTCATTTGCAAATTTCGAGGTCAATAAACCGGGAGGCACTGTTTTAAGCATCTCCGGAAGTACCAACACATTAAATGTAACGAGCTATACGCAGGTTCTCGGCGATTTTGCTGCCCCAACAACATTGAATTGCAGTGGTAGCTTTACGTTATCGTCCGGCACTTTTACAGCAGGAACGAATTTATCAGTTGCCGGAAATTTCATCAATAATGGAGGAACATTTGCCGCAGGCACCGGCTCAGTTACATTTAGTGGCACCACCCAAACATTAGGGGGAACAACTAGCACCACTTTCAATAATTTGAATATTCCTAATGGAACAGTAACACTCGCACGAAATACAATCAGTAATGGTACGCTAACCATATCAAACCCAGGGTTACTTTCGTTGAGCTCCTTTAACTTTACGGCTAATGGATTAGTGAATTTAACCGGCTCGTCCATTTCTGGTACTGGTTCATTGATTGTTGCTGGTGGATTAAGTACAAACCCAAGCACAACAACGGCTACTGTCACTTCGCCTCTCGTTATCTCTAGTATTCAATCACTTTCCATCGGTAATGGAGCAACAAATCCCGATCTATCGATTTCATCTGTCATTTCAAGCACTGGTGGATTAAGTAAATCAGGATTGGGTGAACTTGAATTATCCGGGTCGAATACATTCTCAGGCGGTGTTTCCTTAAATGCTGGCACGCTTAACATAAACAATAGTTCAGCCCTCGGATCCCCTGCAGGAACATTTACCATTTCAGGTGGCACTTTAGACAATACATCCGCTAGTCCTTTGACAACACTTGATTATGCACAAGTTTGGTCAGGTAATTTCTCCTTCGCAGGAACGCAAAATTTAAATTTAGGTAATGGAGCGATCAGCTTGACAAACAATACTCAGGTGACGGTACCTACTAACTCGTTGACTGTCGGTGGAACTATCTCCGGCTCAACTTTTAATTTGACAAAAGCGGGCGCTGGTTCTTTGCTTTTAGGTGCGAATTCTGCTTCGGTTAATTCACTGATTGTAAATGCCGGAGTTTTCACTTCTACTTCCGGTACTCTTACAATTTCAGGTAGCTTCATCAATATAGGCACCTTCAATCACAATAATGGAATAGTTTCTTTTAATGGCGGCGCATCACAAGCCGTTGCTGCTGTAAATTATAACGCTTTGGTTTTGTCTGGCGCTGGCCAGAAAAATGCTTCTGGAAATATAGCCGTTGATGGACTTGCACCGGGTAGCTTGAACAATGCTTCTGTTTTTGACTTGGGTAGCAATACACTTACGGTTTCATCCGTCATTGCCAATTCAGGAACTATTCGGTTCTCCGGGCTTTCAAATGGGTTGGCCATTAATTCAGGAACAGTAGAATATAATGGAGCTGCTCAAATTATCACTGCGGGCAATTACAATAACCTCTTAATAAATCAATCGAGTGGCGAGGCAATAATCGCAGGTGATATTGTAACAAATGGAATCCTCACGTTGGCAGCCGGTCGATTAAATCTTGGTTCGTTCAATTTAACACTAGCACCGCCGGCCACCATTTCGGTGGTAGCTCCTTCAGCTTCCAAAATGATTGTTGCTTCAGGTGGCAGTGAAATCAGGAAGCAATTTAACGCGAACGGAAGCTTTACATTTCCAATCGGAGATAATACCGGTTTGTCAGAGTATTCACCAATTACAGTGGCAGTTACAGGTACAGGTTATTCGTCTGCTTATGTTGGAGTATCTGTGGTTGACGCAGTTCACCCATCCAATGCAAGTTCTAGTAATTTCTTGAGTCGTTTTTGGAATGTACATCAGGTTGGTATAACAAGTTGTTTAGCAACAGTAACAGCCTCTTATGTCGCATCCGATATCAATGGCACTGAAGCAGCAATGACAACCGCTCAGGTAAGTGGATTGTTTAATCAGTCGTCCAATCCATGGATAAAATATCCTGCAACGGCATTGGGAGGTAACTCTATGTCAACCACCGTGGGCGCACCCATTTCTCTGGCAGTTCCATCTTCATTTACAGCGATCACCAAAGCAACCCCAACAGTAAGCATTACCGGCGGTGGAGTCACTATCTGTAAAGGCTCATCAACCGTCCTTACAGCAGTTGGTTCTGGCGATCCAACATTTACCTACTCATGGTCTCCCGCTGCTGGATTGAGTTCTCCAATTGTCGCCAACCCTATAGCATCTCCAACTGCTACTACCGTTTATACAGTAACTGCGATTGATGGAAATGGAATATCAACGACCAGCAATACAACCATCACTGTTAATGAGATTCCAACTTTATCCGGTGCTTCGCAAGGAGCAGTGGTTTGTGCAGGATCGGGGGCCGTCATAAATATGACCGGATTAATTCCGTCAAGTACTTCAACAATTAGCTACTCAATAAACGGCATCCCGCAAACTCCCGTTAGCGGAGTGGTTGCAAATGGTGTGGGATTGGCAAGTTTTACAACTTCTAATCTGGCGGCTATCAATAATGGACAGAACCTTCAGATTACAGGTATCACCATTACGAGTGCAACACCAAATTGCAATCAAACATTTGCTCAGAATGTTTCGCTCTCAGTAGATAGCCCCGCAGCAATATCAGTTCAGCCCGCAGCAAATACAACACTTTGTGAAGGCGCCCCCTTCAGTTTAAGTGTGTCAGCTACAGGTACAGGATTGACCTATCAGTGGAAAAAAGCAGGAGTAGATATTTTAGGTGCTAATTCGAGCTCTTTTAGTATTGGTTCTGTGACAGCGGCTTCCGCAGCAAATTATACAGTAATGGTTACAAGCGCCGGAGTGTGTTTACCGGTTAGTATAACGAGTGGCCCTGCGACATTGGTAGTCAACACATCCCCATCCATCACGACCCAACCGGTAGCGAGCCAGACGGTATGCGAAGGCACAGCGAATGTGACGTTCAGTGTAGTGGCCACAGGCACAGGTTTAACGTATCAATGGAAGAAGAACGGGGTAGATATTTCAAGCGCTAATTCATCGAGCTACACGATCGCGACAGCCTCGACAGGCGATGCGGGCACGTACACGGTACAAGTGAGCGGCACGTGTGCACCGAGTGTAACGAGCACGGGTTCAGTATTGAATATCAATGAGAAGCCGGAGGTCATTACAGTTACAGGCGAT
>VYLQ01000014.1_pt1 | contig 154077 bp, 156 predicted proteins | sample 5115351 | NCBI WGS metagenome assembly VYLQ01 (sample SAMN12291776, study PRJNA351875) | freshwater metagenome | isolation source: freshwater lake | place: USA: Michigan, Lansing Lake | collected 2013-08-14 | reverse complement strand
TCCTTAAATACCGCTTTGCTTGTAACTTTACTCATGACTTTTGTTCTTCGACAAAACAAAGGTACTAGTCGGCTCGCTTTTCTAACAAAAGCAGCCGACTTTTTAGTCAGCCCCAGGGGAAGGATTTGTTGAAAGCCTTGGAGTAATTATCAGTCCGCCAAAAGTTCAAAACTAAATTGACGGGTGCTCAGGTCAATGTCTCTTAGAATCAAAGTAAATTTTCCGGATTGAAAGGGTGTTTCACCTACGTAATCAATCGGCTGAAAAATAAACTCTTTCGAACCTATATAAAATTTTATGTACGCATACCGAAAGGTCAATTGAAAATATTCATATTTTGAAATTGAACCCGGACTAATTGAAGTGTATAGATTACTGCCTCCGCTCGTGCTAACATATATATTGTCCAAATTGTAAGGGCTTGTATTTTGAATGCGAATGGCAACTGCTCCTTGTTCTGGTCTTATAACATCCTTATAGGTACATGATAAAATACATAAACATGCACCAAGTGAAAGGAAATACTTTTTCATAGTAGAATTCAATATATCGTTTTCAAAAAGAGAGCACTTCAATTAGGCACGCATTGTCATTATTAAGTTGGAACCAAAATCACGCATCTACAACCAACCATTCGCCTTCATCCAATTTTTTAATCGGTCGAACCACGCATCTTCGGTAGTGGGATTTTTCAATCCAAATCCATGGCCACCGCGCTGATACAAATGTAATTCAGCAGGGACTTTGTTTTGCAACAGTGCCTCGTAATAGCGCACGCTGTTGAGCGAACTCACACCTCCATCATCGCTGGCGTGAACGAGAAAAGCAGGTGGCGTTTGTTTAGTTACTTGCTTGTCGGATGAATATGCGTTACGCTGCTCTGCCGTACTTTCTTTCCCTAACAATTTTTCAAAAGATCCTCCATGCGCGATAGCCGGATCGGAACTGATCACCGGATAAATCAATATCTGAAAATCGGGGCGCAAATTAATTTTTGTCGGATTGTCAATTTTAGGATTTTGAGATTGCGTAGCGGCTGTGCTCGCCAAATGTCCGCCAGCCGAAAAACCAAGGATACCCACTTTGGTGGGATCAATCCGAAGCTCCGAAGCACGATCTCGCACTAGTTGCAAGGCGCGCTGTGCATCTTGAAGAGGCGCAATGGTTGGGTTAGGCTGCAACCGCGCATCGGGCAAGCGATACTTTAACACAAATGCGGTCACTCCGATCTCGGCAAATTTCTTAGCTACATCGGCCCCTTCATGTCCGGCAGCCAAGAGCCAATAACCTCCACCCGGACAAATAACCACGGCGGTTCCATTGGTGAATTTCGCCTCGGGTTGATAGACCATAAGCGAAGGCTCGGTCACTTCCGTGATTCGTAAAATACCATCCGCTCCCACTTCTTGCTTTTCGCGAATGGTAGTGTTGGGAATGGAGTTGGGAATTCCGGATGAATACAATGGAATGGTAGGTTGTGCCATAAGGGATGAAAGGCTATTGAAACAAAAGAAAAATAAACACAGTCGAATCATGTTGCAAAAAATTTTTAGGATAGTTTGAAAAAAAACTTTTCCGCATCTCTAAAATTTCCATCGGCCCTTGTCTTTTGGAGAAGGGAACGGGTTGAGGTGAATAAAAAAATATTTTTAGAGATGCGCATTCGTAATCCGAAAGATAAACACTTCGTTACTATTATAAATTGTTTTATTGTCAATCGTCATGCCGTTGCGTGTGGCGACTTGAATGGAAGGCGTGTTGGTAACACTGATAATCGAAATCAACGAAGTGGCCCACTGATTTTCAAAGGCTGTGATTTTACATTGCTGTGCGGCTTCCGATGCAAAGCCTCTTCCACGGAAAGCCGGCATGAGTGAGTAAGCGATTTCCAGTTCGGTGATGCGATCCACTGTTTGAACCACCAGCCCGGCATGACCAATAAGTTTGCCGGACGTTTTTTCAATGAGTGCATTCATGCCTCCCCGATTGTTGTGATAACGCCAATGTTGCTTCTCATACCAGCGGGCACATTCAAGTTCTGGAAGGGCACGTTCCTCCTTCCAATAGCGAAATGAAGCAGGGTCTTCAAAAAATTGAATCCACTCAGGCGAATCCGTTAAGCGAATCTCACGAAAGTGAATTCGTTCGGTTTCAATGCCGGTGAGTAAAAAGTTCATGCGTGTTTCGGTTGACGCAGTTGAAATACATTTCCTTCCGGATCTTTTCCATCGCAAAGATCAAACGGATAATTTTCAAAGCTAGTGATGGGCTGCAAGCGCACGCCTTGTTGCATCAGTTGATCGTGGAATTGTTGAAGCGGAACATCAGCCACATCAAAAACCAGCTTGACATTATTGTCGACCTGAAAGTTAGGATCATCTCCGATATACTCCTCCGGAATTTGATGCAAGCCAAGACTGCATGAAGACGTTTTCAACAAAACCCAGGTTGAGTATTCTTCTACCACCTCCAATTGAAACACATCGCGGTAAAATTTTTTCTGTTGCTCAATCTGGTGAACAAAAAGAATGAGGGTGCTGAGGGAAAGGTTCATTTGAGTTATTATTGATGTGGACCAATATGGAATTGTAGTGCGGTGATCTTATTGTCAAAGTAAGTGAGCGGTCGATAAAAGTAATAAACCCAAATTTGATCTTTGGGAAAGATCAGATACCTCTTACCATCTTTCTGCCACACTTCAATATGGGTGTTACGAAAAGCAGCATAACTTACCAAGTAAAACAAAACGACGACAGCTGTCAATTTGATAAGGCTCGACTTCATCACTAAATCACTCTTGAAAGAAGTAACTCCAATTGTTCCAGTCGTTGCTGGTTTGCTTTGATAACCTCTGCGCGCACTACATCTGCTTTTGGTAAGGATGGATAAATGGCATTGAGTGTAACCGTAGATTGTTTTGGAGTTTTCTTAGCAATGATCACTTGCCATTCAACTGGAACAGAGTAACTCACCGTCCAAGCTATTAACTCCGGTGCCTTAATTTCTTTAAAAACGCCTTGTGTCACCTTCACACTTCCAAACCCATGCGCACTGATATGCAAGGCTCCACCCGGTGTAGGATTAAAGTCGGCTGCATACGAGGATTCATCCGGCGCTACCCACCACGCCTGAAATGAAGAAGAGGTGATACACGCCTTAAATATTTTTTCCGGTTCGAAAGGCATATCGCGAGTAGCCGTTAATTCTTTGTCCGGTGAATGATCGTGGATGGCGGTGATGGGATTGGTTAGTAAAAAGTGTGCGAGCTTTTCAAACTCTTCGGGCTGATCTTTATTCGAGAGTAGCAAACGTCGGTCATTTGGAAAAAATAAGATGAGCGACCGGCGCAAGGAACTTCGCAAATAATAGCGCTTCTCTTGCCACTCTTGCAGTTTTTCCAAATCAAGCGTCTGGTTTTTCTTAATGATGTTTATTAAGATAAGATGAGAATCCACCAGTTTGATACGCTGATAGGTAATGAGTGCGGAATAGATTCCGCAAGCACTTAGTACTGTTAAGATGAAACACACCATGGCAAACACATAGGCCTCCATGAAGAAACCCAGCAGAGCGAACGAAGAGAGAATGATTGTTAAAAATATGTACAGAAAGAGACGAAATGACATAGTGCATGATGAATTGAACTTACTAATTAGTAGTGATTTTCAAACGAAGTAAATATACTTATCTCACCATCCAAAAACCTACACGCTGATTAAATTTGACGTGCTTGTAAACGATGTGATACGCTTCGTACCGTGCGCGGGCCAGCGATTGAAGCGGCACCCCGCAGTGGTGCGCTTCGCGCCACGAGGAGTAGAGCGGAAAGCGCGGTGCCACCTCGCCTCGAGTGGCAGGCCCCATCTAAAAATGGGTTCTAAAAACCCTGTTTTGATGGCCAATGTCGTTTAGTTTAGCCAAATTCGAAACCTCACCTTGTTCCTTTCCACCAGAGAGGATTTCAAAGGAGCTAACTTAACGACATGATTTTGATAGCCACATTTTTTCCGTTGGCATAGCTAGATTTTGTATTTTTGCAGCCTAATCTTTATCAATTATGCCAGGAACCGAATTATTTGGAATAGAAGAACGCAAAGAGGTAAACGATGTGCTGGAAACGGGCATCCTTTTTCGCTACAATCATGATGCACAGCGCAACAACATTTGGAAGGCGCGTGAGTTTGAAGCAGAAGTACGCAAAATCACCGGTGCTAAATTTGCGCATGCGGTATCGAGCGGATCGACTGCTGTGGCGTGTGCATTGGCTGCTGCCGGCATTGGCGCAGGCGATGAAGTGATTGTGCCTCCATTTACCTACATCGCTTCGGTAGAGGCGGTATTGTATGCCGGTGCGTTGCCGGTGTTTGCTGAAATTGATGATTCATTGTGTTTAAGTCCGGAAGGAATTCGCGCGGCTATTACGACTAAGACAAAAGCGATCATGCTCGTGCATATGTGCGGTGGAATGGCGAAGCTGGATGAGATTTTGCAAATCTGCAAAGAGAAAAATATAGTATTGATTGAAGATGCCGGTCAGGCATTTGGTGCTTCGTATAAAGGCACTTCGGTAGGACTTTTCGGTAAGACGGGTTGCTACTCATTCGACTTCTTTAAAATAGCTACGTGTGGAGAAGGTGGCGTGATGGTAACGAACGATGAACAAGCGTATCACTTTGCGGACAGCTTCTCGGATCATGGCCACGACCACGTAGGCAACAACCGTGGCATGGAAAATCATCCGGTGCTGGGCTTCAACTATCGCATTGGAGAAATCAATGCTGCGATTGGCTTAGCGCAAACGCGCAAGGTTCCTTTCATTCGTGAGAAGAATCGCGAATACAAAAAATTATTGACAGCTGAATTATCAAAAATTGAAGGTGTAGGTTTCAGCACACTGGCAGACCCTGCAGGAGATTCGGCAACGTTCCTCAACATTTTGTTGCCGGATACAGAAAGTGCGAAGCGCACCGTAGAAGAATTTAACAAAGCAGGAGTAGCAGGATTCAACTATTGGTTTACGAACATGTATCACTTCATCAACCAGTGGAACCACTTGCGTGATTTAAAATCTTCGGCTCCTCTGGCAATCCATTTGTTGGGTGCTCCGCAAGATTACAACAACCTCAGCTTACCGAAATCGCAAGAGGTGGTGGGTCGATTGATTTCGTTTGGCATCCGCTGTACGTGGAAGGAAGAAGAAGTGAAAGCGCTGGCGCAGAAAATCACGGATTGCATTAAAAACGCATTGGTAACCGTGCCGGCTTAAATTTTTATTGGGGATGTCATTGTGAATACTAATGGCATCCTTTTTTAAGAATTACGCGAAAACTTTTCAATAGAAATTCAGTAAGTGATGTTGAAGCTGAGAAGACCATTGTTTTGGGATATTAAAGAAAGCGATATTGAAAAAGTAATTGCGGAGTCACCGGAATGGGTGATCCCTCGCGTTTTTGATTATGGCACGTTAGCCGACATTCGCGAGGTGATTAATTTATACGGTGAAGAAAAGACAAAGGAAATGTTGTCAAGGAATAAAATGAAGCCGTTAGTAAGATCAATGGCTTATTTATTCTTGCAGTTCGATCCTGAAAACAGATATGCTTAAAAAAATATTAAAAGGAAATAATCATTCCTTGTAAAAATGCCTCTTAGTGCCTTCGTGACTTTGTGGCAATATTTTCAATTACTTTTATAAAAATTAGTATGCACAAAAATTTTAAAGGAATCGAGAAGACCGTGTTCGGTCGTGGCAGCTTCAACCAACTGGGAGAAATCGTAGAAGCACAGCGCCATCAAAATGACCAGTTCATGCTTTACCTGGTAGACAATTATTTCAAAGGCAAAGAATTGGCCAATCGCATTCCTGTTAAAGCGGGCGATATTGTGATGTACATTGATGTCGATCAATATGAGCCCACCACACAACAAATTGATTTGATCCGTGATTCCGTAAAAACCACTCGCGGTATTCCGGCTGCTGCGATCGGCATTGGCGGCGGTTCGATCATGGACATCGCGAAAGCGGTATCATTGATGTTTACGAACGAAGGTTCTTCTCAACTTTATCAAGGTTTAAACCTGATTAAGAAACCAGGGATTTATCATATTGGTGTTCCTACCATTTCCGGAACCGGTGCCGAGGTTTCTATGACTGCGGTGTTAACCGGCCCTGAGAAAAAATTAGGTTTGAAATGCGAGTGGACCGTATTTAACCAAGTGGTGCTTGATCCTGATTTGATTGCCTCGGTACCGCGCAACTGGTGGTTCTACACCGGTATGGATACGTACATCCACTGCATTGAATCAGAAAACGGAACACTCAACAACGCATACAGCCACGCATACGCTGAGCAATCGCTGAAACTTTGCCGTGAAATTTACATTGGTGAAAAGAGTGGACAAACTGCAGAGAACGACGACAAGCTGATGGTCGCTTCTTTGATGGGTGGGTTGAGTTTAACGTATTCGGAAGTAGGTGTATGCCACGCGTTGTCATACGGACTTTCAAAAATATTGGGCACGCGCCATTGCTATGCCAACTGTATTGCTTTCAACCACCTCGAAGATTATTATCCCGAAGGTGTAAAAGAATTTAAGACGATGATTGCCAAACACCAAATTGATTTGCCACAAGGTCTTGCGAAAGATTGGACGGATGAACAAATCACCGCTATGGCGAAAGTATCGTACAACCTCACGCACATGTGGGCACACGCTATCGGCCCGGATTGGAAAGATAAGGTGACGGTAGAAAGTATTGAAAAGTTGTTTAGGAGACTTTGAGTTTAGCCTCTAACCTAAGGCTACAAGTTATTCTAAGTTAAATTCAAATGACCAATCATTCAGACAATAGCTTGAAACCTGAGGCTTGTAGTCTCGAGCCTTAGTACAATCCTCAACACGTGTTCCGATTCAAACAATTTTCGCTGGAAGATGATCGCTGCGCGATGAAAGTTGGTACCGATGCTGTACTGCTCGGGGCGTGGGTGAATGTGGAAGGTGCAAAAAGAATCCTCGATGTAGGCACAGGTTGTGGCATCATTGCACTGATGCTCGCCCAACGCACTACAGAAGCAATCATCATTGAAGGCATCGAAGTGGAACCGCTTGATGCCGAGCAAGCTCGGGAGAATGCAACCCACTCTCCTTGGGCAAATCGCGTACAAATTCATTCGGTGGCCTTGCAAGATTTTCATTCAACAAATCAGTTTGATTTAATTGTCAGCAACCCGCCCTACTTCATCAATAGTCAATTGCCGCCAATGGCACATCGCGCGAAAGCGAGACATACTCGATCTCTTTCGTTCGAAGAATTAATAACGCATTCGCTTCGGTTATTAAATACCGATGGAAGGATGGCGATCATTCTACCTTTTGAAGAAGGTAATCTTTTTCAATCGCTGGCGGAGCAACACGGACTCTTTGCTACCAGTCGTTTGGCTTTCTACTCGCGCCAGGGAAAACCACAAGAGCGATGGCTGTTGGAATTCTCTAAAATCAAATCGTCTACCAAAGAAGCACAACTCATCCTGCATGGAGAAGGCGAGGCGTGGTCAGAAGATTATCAAAACCTGACACGCGCATTTTACTTAAAGCTGTAAAACCACTCATCAAATTTTCAAAAACCCATTGCTTGAATTCGCGTATCATTACTTTTACTTTTTTCTACTGTGCGCCTGCTGACCTTCCTCTTACTCATCACTTCGCTGCCAGTAGCGGCACAGTTGCCTGGCCTGCACATTAAAAAAGCCACAGCACCTATCACGATTGATGGCAATATGGACGAGGCAGACTGGCAGGATGCCGAGGTGGCCACGCACTTCAAACAGCTTTTTCCATTCGACTCCTCGTATGCCAAAGTGCAAACCGAAATACGCATGACGTATGACGATGACTTTATTTACATCTACGGTGTAATGCACAATGAAGGTCCGCGCAAGTATGTTACGCCTTCGCTGAAAAGAGATTATCGTGGGCCGGGCATCGATGGACTTTCGATTGTATTGGATACCTATCAAGACAAAACGAATGGCTTCCTTTTTGGGGTAAATCCATTTGGCGTGCAACGCGAAGGATTGATTTCAAATGGAGGAAGCCAGGGAGATGATCTGAATTTAAGTTGGGATAACAAGTGGTATTCGGAAGCAAAAATGCTCGATGACAGTTGGGTTTGTGAGATCGCAATTCCTTTCAAAACCATTCGATACAAACATGGTATTGATGAATGGCATATAAACTTCTATCGAATCGACAGTCATTATAATGAACAAAGTACCTGGTCGCCCATTCCGCGTGTGTACTCTCCTACCACACTTGCTTTCTCGCGCGATCTGCAGTGGGACAAGGCGCTGGGGCATCCGGGTGGAAACATATCGGTGATACCCTATGTGGCAGCAAAAAATGTAGACAACTTTCAAGATAAGCTGCCGACAGATCGAGCAATCGCCATTGGCGGTGATGCCAAGATTGCTCTTGGACCGGCACTGAATTTGGACGTAACTGTCAACCCTGATTTTTCACAAGTAGAAGTTGATCAACAAGTAACCAACCTCAGTCGCTTTGAAATCTCCTATCCGGAGAAGAGACAATTCTTTTTAGAAAATGCGGATTTATTTGGAAGTTTTGGGTACGGAAACATACGCCCATTTTTCTCGCGAAGAATTGGCATCACGCGCGATCCGTCCACCGGTCAGAATATTCAAAATCAAATTTATGGAGGTGTTCGCCTGAGCGGAAAAATTGACAACAACTGGCGTGTGGGGTTTCTATCTATGCAGGCAGCGGAAGATAATGCAATCAAACTAAAATCCACCAACTACACGGTGGCTGCCATTCAGCGAAAAATCTTTGCGCGCTCCAACATTGGGTTGATGATGATTAACAAACAGGCTTTTCAGGATACAACAGGCACAGATTTTACTTTCAGGCCCAACAAATACAACCGGATGATTGGTATTGACTACAATCTGGCTTCAAAAAATAACAAGTGGAACGGTAAAGCTTTTTATCATCAGTCTTTTTCAGAAACTAAAAAAGACAGCACTTATGCAGCAACCATAGCATTTCTATACAGCGTTCCTAAATTACAAGTTTCGATCAATGCACAAACAGTAGGTGCTAATTACGATCCGGAAGTTGGCTATGTTCCCAGAAAGAGATTCAATAGAATCGCATCTGAAATTTATTATTCATGGTATCCCAAGTCAGAATTGATAAATAACCACGGACCTGGTTTTGATTCCGATTTTTTTGAAAATGATCTATTTGGAACTACCGATTGGGATATCAATTTTTGGTATCGCTTTTCATTTCAAAATACAGCTAACTTTTATGTGCGGCTGCGAAGAGAATACATATACCTCTTCAATCCATTCGATCCCTCCGGATCAGAAGGTCTTGAAATTTCTGCCGGTAAAGAATTTTGCTACAACTCAATCATCGCCAACTTTCAATCCAACACGCGCAAGCGTTTCTTCTTCACACTTCAAACTCGTTCCGGCCAATACTTTAATGGCAATCGTATGAATTTAGAAGGAAACGTAAGCTATCGATTTCAACCACACGCAGTAGTGTCAGTCGATTTCAGTTTGAATAAAATCAATCTACCGAGCCCGTATAAATCAGCCGATCTGATTCTGATCAGTCCCAAATTTGACTTCACGTTTACGCGCAAATTGTTCTGGACTACCTTCGTGCAGTACAATAACCAGAACAATAATGTGAATATCAACTCGCGGTTGCAATGGCGCTTCAAGCCGGCCTCCGACTTCTTTCTGGTATATACCGACAATTACTTTGTGGAAGACCAATTTAAAGAGGGCGTGCAATACATGAGCGGGCAGCCCAAATTGCGGGCTTTGGTGGTCAAATTCACCTACTGGATCAATCTGTAGTCACTTTTTCTTCCTGATTAACAATTACTTAACAAAAAAGATAATACATGTTTAAACATATATTATCGAACTTGTGTTATACTTGCAACTCAAATCAAACAAACTATGAAAAAACTAAACATTCTATTCGTTGCCTTGCTGGTAGCAGGCGCAGCGTCCGCTCAAACTTGGTCATTAGACAAGTCACATGCTAAACTTGGATTCGGAGTAACTCACTTACTGGTTTCTGATGTAGAAGGAGCCTTCAACCAATTTGATGCAAAAATCACTGCAACAAAAGATGATTTCAGCGATGCCGTTATTGAATTGACTGCAGAAGCAGCCAGCATCAACACGAACAGCGAAGGCCGCGATAAGCACTTGAGAAGCGCTGACTTCTTCGATGCTGAAAAATTTGCTCAGGTTACTTTCAAGAGCAAGTCATTCACGAAAGTAGAAGGTAAGAAATACAAATTGGTTGGCGATTTGACCATGCACGGTGTAACTAAAACTGTTACGTTGGATGTTATTTTCAACGGAACAGCTACACACCCATACAACAAAAAGACCATTGCTGGTTTCAAAATTTCGGGAACCATCAAACGTTCTGATTTTGCCGTTGGCGGTGCTACACCCTCAGCTATTGTAAGTGATGAAGTAACGATTGCAGCAAACGCAGAATTCGTTAAAGGATAATTCACGAACAAAAAAAAGTTTGAAGCCGGAGAATCAACTTCTCCGGCTTTTACCTTTTAGAAAATGAAATGGCCATTAAGAAGTTCTATACCCATCTGCATGATAACTCTGGCCCCCGCCTGCAGCGGGGTGACCTATAAATATCAATTATTAACACGTGAAAATCGAAGAAGAAATAAAGCAAACCAAGTTCCGCAACGTGCATCACAAATTGGCGATCAATTTGCTTTACACGGCTGCGTGGCTCGAAGATCAAAACAAAAACTTCTTCAAAGAATTTGGCATTACCAACCAACAATTCAACATACTTCGCATTCTGCGAGGACAACATCCTTCCAAAATATCCGGTGCCGAAATCAAAAGCCGGATGATCGATAAAAATTCAGATGTATCACGCTTGCTCGATCGACTGATCGCAAAAGAATTAGTAATCAAATCGCAGTGCCCCAACGATAAGCGCGCGGCAGATGTGGTTATCAGTGATCAAGGTCTTAAAATCCTGAAGAAGATCGATGCCAAAATGGATCAAACCGATCTTTCTGTTCTAAAACTCACCAACGAAGAAGCCACTCAACTTAGCGACCTGCTGGATAAGAGTAGAGGTTGATAACCTAGTAATGTCAGGTTTTTCTTACTTTTGTTAAGTTTACATAACTTAATTTAACATGGGCGCTCAATTCATCACAGACCATTTAGGAAAAAAACAGGGTGTTTTACTATCACTCAAAGAGTATAACAAAATCCTGAAAGACTTAGAGGAATTGGATGACATCCGAGCATTTGATAATGCGAAGAAAAAAGATAACGGCATACGTATTCCATTGGATTCCTATTGGAAAAAGAGAATAGCAAAAAGTCATCTAAAAAAGGCAAAACAAAAATAAATCACCATCCCCCTCACCTGCTAGATTGCCACCGAATGATTGTTTCTGCAAGGTTTCGATTAATAATAAAACTGGATGGAAAAATACCTCATTAATTTAACGAAACACGCTTCTAAGCAACTTGATAAACTACCCATTGCTGTTGCAGAATTGTTATCCAAATCACTCTATAAACTATCCGACAATCCAAGGCCAAATGGATATAAGAAGTTAAAAGGCCGAGAAGGTTACCGAATAAGAATAGGCAATTACCGAATCATTTATACCATTGAAGATAACATACTAACTATCGTCATCATTGACATTGGCCATCGAAAAGACATCTACCGAAACTAAATCTTCTTCAACTCTTCCTTCACAAAATCCATCAACTCTTTGATGTACACTTTGCTAAAGTCAAATTTAATATTGGCGGCTTTATAAATTTCAGGAATAGACTTCGTATAGCCCAATTGCAATGCATTCATGTATCCTTGCAGACCGGCTTTTTGATCGCGCTTATAGTTTCTCCAAACCGCAATGGCACCCAATTGCGCCATGCCATACTCGATGTAATAAAACGGCACCTCATACAAATGCAACTGCTTTTGCCAGAGGTAATCTTTGCTCTCTTGCAATCCACTCCAGTCAGTTATCGTATCGGCAAAACGATCAAAGATGCGGTTCCAGTTAGCCTTTCGCTCATCCGCTGTGTGATTTGGATTCTCATACAACCAATGCTGGTATTGATCGATGGTAGCTACCCACGGCAGCGTTTCAATAATATCTTCCAACTGCTCACGCTTGGCGCGCTTCAAATCTTCGTCATTCGGAAAAAAGATTTGCCATTGATCCATGGATATCAACTCCATCGCCATCGAAGCCAACTCGGCTACTTCCATTGGTGGCGATTTGAAATCGTTCAACTCCAAATCTTTCGTTAAGAAGTTATGCACTGCATGTCCGCCTTCGTGCATGATCGTGGTCATGTCGCGCATGGTGCTGGTGGCATTCATAAAAATAAATGGCACTCCAATTTCGGCCAATGGATAGTTGTAGCCACCGGGTGCTTTTCCCTTCCGCGATTCCAAATCCAAGTGCCCCATCTCACGCATGATCGACAAACACTGACCCAAATACGGATCTAACTTTGAGAAACACGCAATGGATTTTTCAGTGAGGTCTTTGCCATCGTTAAAAGCTTTTAAAGCAGGTCGGCCTTCGGCATCCACTGCCTTATCCCACGGACGCAATTCGCTTACACCCAATTGCTGCTTGCGCTCTTTCGAAAGCTCATTGAGAATAGGTACCACTTCCGTCTGTATAGCTTCATGGAAAGCAAAACAATCAGCAGGCGTATAATCAAATCGGCCATACGCCTTAAACATATAGTCACGGAAGTTCACAAAGCCGGCATTCAACGCTACCTGATGACGTAATTCGATCAACTTGGTAAACAATTCATCCAACGTAGCTTTGTCTTGTAATCTGCGAGTTGCAATTTTATGATACACGGCTTCGCGCTTCGCACGATCCGTTGATTGCAAAATTACGCCTGCTTGTTGAAGGGTTATCTCCTGTCCATCCATTTCAATCATCATCGCGCCTGAAATCGACGCATACTTTTGTGTCTCGGTGGTAATCTCCGTCATCAACGGAATGTTAGCCTCGCGAAACAACTCCACTTCTTTCTTCAGGTTTCGAATCATCATATCGTAACCGGCCTCGTGCTCCAAACTTTTGAGATGCGGAGACTCCAACACTTTCTTGTTCAACAAGTCTGAGTAAGGTGCCGCCTGCGGTTGAATGTTTTGCACAAAATCCTGGTAGCTCTTGCTGAATTCTTCATTATCCGTAAAGCAGGTCATGCGGATGTAGCGCCAACCCATATCTTCACTCAACACCGACTCCAACTCACTGCGGTGCTTCAGCCACGTCTTTAATTTCGTAGTGCTGTCAATTTCCTGATCCAATAACTGATCCAAATAAGGCTTGAGTTCTTCCCACGTTGTCACCACAAAATTCTCCGGCAAAAAATGGCGCACAGGGCGCTTTGGCACATCCATCACATTATTCATACTTGCTTCATTTTATATCCAAATAAACTTTAAATTTATCACTATTTAGCAAATCTCTATCTATGAAGTTTATCTCCATTTTATCATTCGCTTTGCTTCTGATCAGTTGCAATTCAAAAAAAGAAGTTTCATTATCTGTCTCCATTGAAAAGGCAGATGCCGCGCTCGACTCCGTTGTTTCCAACACCTTGCAAATTCAAGTAGTGGGCACTGGCTACGAATGGAGCGAAGGACCGGTATGGGTGGAATCTGAAAAGATGTTGCTGTTCTCTGATGTTCCCAAAAACACCATCTACAAATGGACTGCCGAAAAAGGAGCAGAAATCTATCTCACTCCTTCCGGCTACACAGGCACCACACCCCGCGAAGGCGAGCCCGGATCAAACGGACTTACGCTCAACGATGAAGGTGATTTAGTTCTGTGCCAGCATGGCGACCGCAGAATTGCGTTGATGAATACCTCCACCGCACAACCCACGCCTGAATTTACCACCATTGCCGATCGTTACGAAGGCAAACGCTTCAATAGCCCCAATGATGTGGTGTTTTACAATTACGATTATTACTTCACCGATCCACCGTATGGCTTACCCAAAGGCATGGAAGATTCGTCCAAAGAAATTTCCTTTCAAGGAGTGTATCGCGCCACCGCCGATGGAAAAACGATTTTGTTGATCGACTCGCTCACACGCCCCAATGGATTGGCATTTATGCCCGGAGGAAAAAAACTGATCGTGGCAAATTCCGATCCAGATAAAGCAAGATGGTATGAATACACCTTCAACGATTCGATGCAAATCGTGTCAGGTAAAATCTTGTATGATGCCACGGCTAATGCAAAAACAGAAAAAGGTTTGCCCGACGGATTAAAGATCGACAGTAAAGGAACTATTTTTGGAACGGGACCGGGTGGTGTTTGGATTTTCAATGCAGAAGGCAAGCTGCTCGGTAAAATAAAATTGCAAGAGGCTACTTCGAATTGCGCCTTATCCACCGATGAAAAAGCCTTGTTCGTTACGAATGACATGCATGTGTTAAAAATTCAGTTACGACCGTAATGGATGTTCTACTCACTACCCTCGGTTGGATTGAATCGCTGCTCGTGATTGGTGCGTATGGACTCAACAGTTATCAAAAAATAACTTCCAGCTCACTGGCTTTTCAGTTGATGAATTTGGTGGGAGGAATCTTGCTCATCATCAACAGCATTTACAAAGAAGCGTATCCATTTACATTCATTAATGTGGTATGGGTAGTGATTGCTATTGCTTCTTTGATACGAAACAAAAAAAGTACATCCTTATGAAATTGGCTTGGACAGTTACCTGTGCATTATTGATAATGGGTTGCTCTCAATTCAAAGAATTAGATCAATTGTTCACTGAGGAATTTAAATCAGATGAACCGGGTGGGGCTGTTTTAATTCTAAAAGACGAACAAGTAGTTTTTTCAAAAAGCTATGGTGTTGCCGACATGACCACAGGCGAACTGATTACTACCAAAACACTTTTCAACACAGGTTCCATTTCAAAGACATTTGTCTCCAACGCTATTTTGATGTTGGCCGATGAAGGAAAACTGGCTTTGAATGATTCGCTTTACAAATACTTCCCTTCCTTCAAAAACAAAGCGATCGCACAAAAAGTAAAAATCCATCACCTGCTCACCCACACATCCGGTCTGCCGGATAACCGAAGAGAATTTTTAGACAGCGTAGCTTTACTCACCGCCAACGACCGGCAAAACTTCGCGCCCCTTATGCTCTGCGATTCACTGCTGTTTGAACCCGGCACGCGCTTTGAATATTCAAATCCTGCCTTCAACGGGTTGGCACTGATCATCGAACAAGTGACGGGTAAAAAATGGCAAAAAGTAGTAGTGGAGAAAATATTCAAACCCTCTTCTATGCTAACCAGCAAAATCACCGATGGTGCTTATCCGCAAGATGGTGTTGCACATGCTTATCTCAAACAAAAAGACCAGTACATTGAAAAAGACTATGGCGAAGAACCTACGTTTGCCGCTGCCGGCAATGGTGGTGTTTGGTGTTCGGTCGAAGAACTTGCTAACTACGAGCTAGCGATTCGCAAATCGGCATTTCTAAATCCGGAGGTTTTGAAAAGATCGCGAACCATCACCCGCTACTCGAATTGGAAAAGTGAGATACCCGCTTTCATTGGTTATAGCTGGTTCATTGAAACATACGATTCGCTTCAATTGGTGTCACACACCGGCACACAAGGTGGTTTCTATGCCGATTATGTCAGCATTCCCGAAAAGAATTTACTCTATGTCATTCTGTGCAATCGTCCTTTCCCACGAGAAGCATTTCGCGAGAAAGTGCTTGCCTTTCTTAAATCACGAAATTGGTTATCACCTCTTTAAAACATTAATCGAATAGCGACTATGAAAAAAATACTTGCTGTACTCATCACCATGTTTATCAGTCAATTTGTGGTGGCACAACCGAGCGCACAAATAAAAGAATTTGAAGCCTACGCAGAAAAAGCTCGGCTCGCCTGGCAAGTACCTGGCATGGCGGTAGCAGTAGTGAAAGACGGAAAAGTAATTTCCATGAAGGGATACGGCCAGCGGGCATTAGGTGCCGATGATAAAGTAGACACCCAAACATTGTTCGCATGTGCCTCCACCACCAAAGCAATGACGGCCGTGTGTATGGGCATTTTAGTGGACGAGGGAAAAGTAAAATGGGATGATGCCGTAGTTCAGTATTTGCCGGAATTTCAATTGTACGATCCGTACGTAACACGCGAATTAAAAATCCGCGATCTGTTTACACACAACAGCGGTGTCGGCAACACCGATTTTTTATGGGGTGTGATGGACATTCCGGCTAACGAAGTATTGCGCAAAATGAAAGAAGTGGAACCCAGCTATTCGTTGCGTTCTAGCTTCATTTATCAAAATATTTTTTACCTAGCCGCAGGGAAAGTGATTGAAAAAATCTCCGGACAAAAGTGGGACGAGTTTATTCAATCGCGCGTATTTGCACCACTCAAAATGACACGCAGCTATGCTCTATTAAAAGCAGCTCCCACCAGCAATATGGCTAAACCACACTATCTCGTGAATGGAACTATCAAAGTGATTACACCCACCAATGCCGATGAAATCGGGCCTGCTGGCAGCGTGAATGCTTCGATCGAAGACATGAGCAAATGGATGAGCAGTATGCTCGACAGCAGCAAGTACGAAGGTGGAAGATTATTAAAAGCATCAACTTGGAACGAGTTATTCAAACCACAAGTAATTGTACCTGCTAATCAGTTTTATCCTACCATGGTATTGACCAAACCCAACTGGACGACCTATGGACTTGGCTGGTTTCAACACGATTACAAAGGCAAGAAAATCAATTTTCACACGGGTAGCTTAGCCGGGCAAGTTGCCATTCATGCACAACTGCCAGATTCTAAACTTGGAATCTATGTGTTCGGCAATTATGATCACGCCGAAGTTCGTCATGCGTTGGTGTACAAAGCATTCGATCTATTTGCGCTGGGTGGCAACCGCGATTGGAGTGCAGAGTTTTTAACATTGTATAAAAACATTCAGGCCGGAAATGATAAAGCCGAAAAAGATTTCGAAGCCAAACGAGTGCTCAATACTTCTCCCAGCAAATCATTGGATGAATATGCAGGCATGTACAAAGACAACCTGTATGGCGAAATGGAAATCAAAGTGGTGAATGGAAAACTAGAAGTTGTGGTCAATCAATTGTTGAGAGCCACGTTGTCGCATTGGAATTATGACACTTTCCGCGGCCCTTACGACAAAGATTGGTACGGTACAGCGATGGCTACGTTTCAACTAAATGCCACCGGACAAGTGGAGAAAGTGAATTTTGAAGGGATGGAGTTTAGGAAAACTCAGAAGTAGCATTTTCGAGAAAATTGTAGCTTTGTACCATGAAAATCAAAGAATTAGAATTAACCAATTTCAAAAGATTCAGCCACCTTAGAATTAGCAATATCCCCGTTAGTTCAAAGTTAGTATTGTTGATTGGATCAAATGGAAGCGGAAAAAGTTCGGTGTTCGATGGTTTTGATTGGCTAAGCAAAGGCTTGTTTAAAGGATACCCTATTGATGGTAATGAATACTATAGAAAAGACAAATCGAAGGAAAGCTCATTTTATGCTTCGTTTCACGATGACATCAAAATCAGAAAAACCGGGGATACTTTTGAAGGACCGCACGAAATTGTAAGAAAATTCATAGGCAGAAGCAGCATTCGAATTGTACCTAGAATTAGTAATAATTCAAATGTAGATGCCATATCTGTCGATAGCGATAGTCCAAATACCTACATCGACAATGATTCACGCTTCTTAAATGACATCAGTCTTTACATCAATCAAATTGATTTCGCTCTAAGAGAACCTGTCTTTAAAGGTGAACAAGCAGATACACTGAAAATCTTCCATGAACAGATAAAACCCTTAAATGATTCGCTTGATATCATTTTTGGGGGAACCGAAGATACCCGAATAAGGATTGCCGAATACCGCAATGCAACGCCCAACTCAAGTGCGCAACTCATATTCAAAAAAGGCGAATCGAAAATTAACTATGACTTATTAAGTCACGGCGAAAAGCAGGTAATTATTCTTTTATTAAATTTTTTGGTAAGACGTAAGCAATATGAAAATTCCATCGTTTTTATTGACGAGATGGATTGTCATCTCAATACATCACTTCAATATCGATTGATCTCAGAAATAGTTCATAAATGGATACCTGAAAGTTCGCAATTATGGACAGCCTCACACGCGTTGGGCTTTATTGATTTTGCAAAGAAATCGGATCAAGCCTCAATCATCGACTTTGATTTGCTAAATTTCGATGTATCGCAGGAACTTACACCTGAAAGTAAAGATACAGTTGATGTCTACGAAATAGCTATTCCAAAAAATCTCTTATTCGATATAATCGATGGTAAACGAATCATCTTTTGTGAAAATCAAAATGATGAATACTATCAATTACTGCAAATTAAGAATAGTTTATTTGTCGGTTTGGCTGACTCTCGGGAAGTGTTTTTACAAATAAAGAGAGATAAAAAGTATTTTGGGCTACGTGATCGTGATTTCCTCATGGATAGTGAAATCAAGAAGCTGAAAGTAATTTATCCCAATCTTTTTATTCTCGAATACTATAATTTTGAAAACTATTTATTTCATCCGGATAATCTTTCTGAGTTACAATTAATCGGTTTCGATAAGAATGAATATAGGTTAGAGATAAAGCGCCAGAAGGATCAGAATTACGATCGAATATTAATCAACTTAAAAACCTCGAGAAATTACGAAGAGTTTAAAACAGATAAGATTAAAACAGATAATGTAGACGAGATCATAGCTTCGCTGAAGAGTGACTCATTCGAAGAATTTTACAAATACTTCGATATGAAGCGACTTTTTTCAAAAATCTACTTAGAGAAATTTAATCTGAATAAAACGGATTTATGCCAAACCAATTGGTTCAGATCGAAGATAAAAAGTGCTTTAGATTAACCTATCTCAATCACCACATCATCTGTCAATGGGTGACCAACACACGTCAGCACATAGCCTTCGGCACGCTCACTCTTCGATAGGCCTTCTTCCTCATCTAATTTTACCTGACCGGAAAGTGCCTTTCCGCGGCAAGCGGTACACAACCCGCTTTGACAAGAATAGGGCAAGTCAATGCCTTTGTCCAGCGCCGTTTCCAAAATGGTGCGGTTGTGCTCGACCATAATCTTATACTCGTTTCCATCGTAGCGGATGGTCACCTCACGCGCTTTCTTCTCTGAACTTCCCGTCACTTCTTCTTTCTTCGCTTTATCCAACACACCGGAAACAAAGCTCTCTTTAAAAATCTTATCGGCAGGGATCGCATGCTCGGCTAGCAACGCCTCCACATTCTTCATCATCCCTTCCGGTCCGCACATCAGATAGGTTGTCTTCTCCAATCCCCAATTCGGAATGCGCTCAAATAATTTCGTCAGCATCTCTTTGTTGAGCAAACCGGAGTAACCCTGCCAATTCATCGGTGCATTGTCCAATACATGAATGACATGCAAGCGACCCTCATAAGCGGTTTGTAACTGATCAAAATGATTTTTGAAAATGATGCTGTCGATGTCGCGGTTGCAGTAAATCAACGAACAGATGCTGTCCGGCTCCTGATGCAACAACGATTTGATAATAGACATCATCGGGGTTATGCCCGAGCCTCCGGCAAATAAAATCAGGTGACGTTTGTTCTCTTTTTTAAATTCGGTAGTGAATTGACCCATGGGCTCCATCACCCGCATTTTCGCTCCGGCTTTCAGATTATCCGGAAGCCAATTCGACATCAGACCCTTATCCACGCGCTTTACACTCACCACCAGATCCTTATCGACAAAAGGAGAGCTGCACAACGAGTAGGCACGGCGCACTTCTTTGCCTTGTACAGATGCAATAAGCGTTAAAAACTGACCCGATTTATAGGTAATGGTTCCCGTGGCGGGCTGCTCAAACGCAATGGAAATGGCATCTTTCGTTTCCGCTATAATTTCTTTTACCGTCAAATCGTAGTAGTGAGGTCCCGCAGGTGCCTCCTCCTTTTTGGGGCTCTTTTTGAATAAACCGAATGCCATACTTTTTTTGCTATTAAAAACCCAAATTTACAGATAAGGTTTGATCTCCAATACTTATATTTTCCCTAGATACTGCACAGAAATGGGGCAGAAACAACCGCGATTCAGAAACTCGGTCAGAGGTTTAGCCAATAGGTGAATTTGATTACCAATGCTTGATCGCTGGATGGAGATTTAACAGGCAGTTTGTTTTCTACGTAACTGTACACGATAAACAAATCAGATGCCGGACGAAAACGCCACTGCAATCGCGTATTCAGATTCATACTTTCGTAGCGCGAATTTGATTGCAGCACGGTTGTCAAAAATAATTTTGTACTAAGCGTAAAATCCAGTCGAGGGCGGATAAGCAAAAACTCGGCGTTGCCAAAATTCTCTCCCATCTGCAAGCTGTTGTAATCGGCGGTTAACGAAATACTGCCGTACGGTTGATAGCGATAACTGACTGTGCCGCTGTAACTTTGCCGTTGGCCGGAATAAAATTGCCCACCGGATGCTTGTAAATTATAGGTAAATACCTTGCGTGTATTTGAGTTGTATTCGATTTGAAACTCATTCCAATGAAATGGGTCACCCACTAATAGTTGAGTCTCCACCTTGGGCGAGAGGGGCGAAAAGTTTTCGGTGAGTCGCTGAAAAATATTGGCAGCAGAAATGGAAATGGCAGACGTATTCAAAAAGTTGATGGAGAAGTCAAACGACAAATTCAAATCTGTGCGAATGGAGTCGGGAATAAATGTGTAGTTCGTTTCCAGACCGGACGAGATCGTAGCAATTTTTTTGCTTTTAGGGTAGGCGGTGCCTTCCACCCGACCGAAGCCACTCAGGTAGCCCGGATAAACATCCATCTTGGGCAAATATCCGGTCTCTGCCACAAAATTTTTTGCCACCACGTTGTTGCCAAAAAAAACACCCAGGTGGCGATTGCGGTAGCCCAGAAAAGCGCCGGCAGAGTAGTTTTTATCGGCATGAAAATCATCCATCGACTGATGGTAATAAAAATCACCAAACCACTTGTTGCTCTTGGTAACCAAATTAAAATCCACACCAAATACGCGGTTATACAAATTCAGCACGGTATCGTTCCCCACTTTTTTGATCAGATCTTTTTGGTAAAATTTTCCCGATTGAAAACTGCCAAGACCCAGCGATTGCTTATCGACAATAAAAAAATCAATATTCGAACGCGAAAAAATTTGACGCTGCACAATGGCCATCGAATACATTTGGTCGGGCAAACCCAATGATGCCTTTTCTTCGGTGCGCATGTTCAGCAACCCTACGCGCCAGTTTTTTCCAATCTTACCGCTGATGCGTGCGCCATACAATATCGGAACCTGCTTCGCGCTGCCGGAGTTGTCGGTGACTAAACCAATTCGGCGACTGAAGAAAGGTCGCGTGTCCGGATAACCCGGTGTTGAAAAAAGATCGCTGTTCTCTAAAAAGAATTGCCTTCGCTCGGGGAATTGAAACTCAAATCGAGTTAGGTTGATCACTTGTTGATCTACCTCTACATTTGAAAAATCTGGGTTAATCGTTAAATCTAAATTTAGTGAAGGACTCAGGGCTACTTTGGCATCGCCACCTGCTGTCATGCTTGCACCTATGGGTTTATTGGCCTGAATATTTTGCGAAGCGACCGTTGCCACATAAGGAATCACCGAAATATTTGCTCCTGCATGCGGAGCTGAAGTTTCCCAATGCAATTTGCCCGAATACGCAAATGAAGCCGGTATAAATTGAATCGGCGTGGCAATCCAACTCGACACCTGATTGCGCTTCACATCGTTGCGTAAAAAAGTTACGTTCCATTCTTTAGAAGTGTGACTGTAACGAAATGATTTTAAGGGAATCGCTAACTCGGCAATCCAGCGATCGTGGTAGCGTGTAGCATGCGAATACCATTTATTGTCCCAACTGTTATTAAACGAACCATCTCCATCCTGTCCACCTCCGGAAATGGTACCTTCCGATTGCACACCAAAGGGAGTAATGGTAAAATAAAAACCGTTGGTATAGTCATTGAAAGGGTCAAAATAAATACCGATGTTGTCGTTGCGATCCCAGTCAATATCGCGCCTCAGCGATTGTACAACGTCCGGTTTGCTGTCATCATAACAAACAAACGATACATACAAAAAATGCTCGTCAAATGTCATGCGTGCCTCCGATTGAAACGTTGGCGGTAATGAGTCCACCGGATAATTTAAAAAGAAATCAGTGGCCACAGCGGCATTCTTCCAGTCAGCTTCTTCCAGCTTTCCATCAAGTTGTATAGCCGCAGCAGCCTTCACTATCTCCAACCCCGTACCCGGCTTGTTCTTTTTAACTTGTGCACTGGCAACAAAGTATACCATCCCCAAGAATGGGAACAAAAAAAGAGCCTTTGTGAGAATTCGAATCATATACAATCTGCAAAAATAATCAGTAGCTCGCATGTACTAAAACCACTGGTGTAAACGGCATCTGCAATTTGATGGTCAAAATAATCCTGTTAATGGGTTGTTAATGCACTTCTGTTGCTAAATATTGACCTCTCCATTGAACTTCGTAACTTGTTGAAACCAGACCACGTTTTCCATTCATTAAAAAATCAGCTATGAAAATAACTTTTCGTTCATTCGTTGCCTGCATCGTCATCGCCCTCTCTTGTCAATCACTACAGGCACAAAAAAATCAACCTATGCATTGGCTCACCGGCACGTGGATAATCACAACACCCAAGGGCACCATCATTGAGCAATGGAAACCCCTCAACGACAGCACCATGCTGGGGCGAAGCACTTTTGTAAAATCAAGCGGCGATAGCATTCCACAAGAAACAATCGAACTTCGCCATCGAAAAAATCAATGGACTTATGTGCCCACTGTGCCAGGGCAAAATAACAATCAACCCACCTCCTTCGCGGTGATCTTTGTTGGAAAAGAAGAGTTTATCAGTATCAACCCGGCACACGATTTTCCACAGCGTATCGCCTACCGGAGAGTGAACCATCAGCTGTTTGCCTCCATCGAAGGAAACCGAAAAGGTACCTACATCAAACAGAATTTTGATTTCCGATTGCCCTAGCAACATGCGCCAAGTACAAGCATAGTTTTATAATTAATTAATTTTAATACTTTTGCCTTTTACCCTACCCCCCTAAACTTGGCTTTATGAACATTATGAAAGGAATGAGCAAAGGCTTCGAGTCAATCATCGAATTCTCCATCTTTGCTTCACGTTGGTTTCAGGCCCCCATCTACCTGGGCCTCATTTTCCGGCTCTGGCTTGTATGTGTACAAATTCATTGGAGAGTTAGTCTTTTTGGCTCTCCGCAATGATGAGTTTACTGAAGTGCAAGTCATGTTCAGCGTTTTGGGTTTGATCGACATTTCCATGGTCATGAACCTACTTATTATTTTAATCATTGGTGGCTATTCCATCTTCACCAGCCGCATTGATTTTGAAGGACGAGAAGATCGACCGCAGTGGATTGACCACCTGGATGCTGATCGTCTAAAAGTAAAATTGGCTACCTCACTAGCCTCCATCTCCGGCGTGCACTTGTTAAAAACCTTCATCGATATTCACTCTGAAACAAATAACACCAAGGGAATACAATCTCTCCAGTATGAAATAATTATTCACATGGTGTTCATTATCTCCGCGCTCATATTAGCATGGATTGCGTGTATTTTGGATTCGAGAGAAGAAGAAAAATCAAAATCAACTTTTCAGGCTAAAATACAAGCATCCAAGATTGAGTAATCGCTATAGTTTCCTCTGCGGAGGGCAAACCGTTTTGTGGTATGGCAAAAGAATATGCACAACTTATAAATGCCTTTAACAAAAATCTCACAATAAACGCGCGCCTTCCAAAAGGAATCTCCGTACTCAATCCATTCAAAGACCCGGTAACGGCTTACCTCAGCCAACGGTTCTACCAGAAATATTATAGCGATACACAAACGCGCACACTCATTCTCGGCATCAATCCGGGGCGGCTCGGCTCCGGCCTGACGGGTGTGCCTTTCACAGACCCGATCAACCTGCAAGCGTATTGCGGCATCGAAAACAAATTACCGCAAAAGCACGAACTCTCTTCTGAGTTTATCTATCAGGTCATCACTGCTTATGGTGGTCTCGCTTCGTTCTATCAAAAATTCTATTTCAGCTCCATCTCACCATTGGGCTTTGTCAAAGACGGCAAGAACCTCAACTATTACGATGTAAAAGGACTTCCCGAAAAGCTTATGCCCTTTATCCTCGCTTCACTGCGCGAACAACTGAGTTGGGGCAGCAACCGCGAAGTCGTTTTTTGTTTAGGCGAAGGAAAAAACTTCGACTTCTTCCAGCAGCTCAATGCCGAGCATCACTTCTTTCAAAACATCATCCCACTCTCCCACCCGCGCTTCATCATGCAATACAAGCGCCCACGACTGCGCGAATACATCAACGACTACATCGTTAAGTTAAACACTGTAAAATAATGGGGCATGGCCAAGCTGCGCAAGGCCACCGCGCTTTTCGCTACAAGTCCTCCCCCGCCAGCTCCCGATCGCTTATCGGGGTGCGGGCTTTACGCTACTATCGCTTGCCCACGCACAGCACCACGTGTATCAGAATTGAAAGCATATCACTCGCTCATTTCATTACCTTTGTCGCTCAACAATAATTCGTGGAGTCATCCAAAGAGCAATTAAGAAAAACACTGGGCCTGCTACAACTCGAGCGGCAAGCCGACATGGAGCAATACCACCAAAAGGTTTTGCTACGACCGCTGCACACACGCGTCAAAGAAGGCACCACGTGGTATCCGGTGCGCCTCGTAAAAGATTACATTGGCACCGGTGAGCGAATCATCATCGAAATCGAACGCCTCACCCAAAAAGATCAACCCCACGCTTTTCAAAGCGGCAAGCTCATCAGCGTTTTTTCCAATGCCTCCGGCAAAGCAGAAAAAGAACATCAAAACGGAGTGATCAATTATGTACGCGACAATCTGATGGTCATCACCCTCAATGGAGATGACCTTCCCGATTGGATCGACAGCGGCTCACTAGGCATCAACGTTCTCTTTGACGAGATGAGCTACCGCGAAATGGAATATGCCGTCAAAAAAGTAATCGAAGCAGAAGATAACCGCGTGGCGGAACTCCGCGAACTGCTCTTGGGAAATCAGCCTATTAAAAATTCATCTTCCGAAAACCTTTCCATAAAATTAGAAACACCTGTACTCAACGATAGCCAACTCCATGCAGCACACACCATCTTGCAAAGTCAGGACATCGCTTTCATTCACGGTCCCCCCGGCACCGGCAAAACCACTACACTGGTTGAAACCATTCGGCACACCGTAAAAAATGAAGGACAGGTTTTAGTGTGTGCGCCTAGCAATGCCGCCGTCGATTTGCTGGTCGACAAACTCAGCGAGCGTGGATTATTTGTCTTGCGCATCGGACACCCCGCGCGTGTCACTGAGCAATCACTCAGCAAAACACTTGATGCACGCATTGCTGAACACGACCACTTCGATGAGTTGCGTGCCCTGAGAAAAAAGATGGAGCACACGCGGCAGATGGCCAACAAATTCAAACGCAACTTCGGCCACTTCGAAAAAGCCGAGCGCAGAATGCTGCGCGAAGAAGCCAAACAACTCAAAGCCGATGCAGACATGCTGGAGTTTTACATTACCAACGACTTGTTGCAAAAAAGCGATGTCATCTGCTGCACCTTGGTGGGATCATCACATCCCGTATTGCGCAGCCGCAAATACAAAACAGCATTTATAGACGAAGCAGGTCAGGCGCTGGAACCCGCCTGCTGGATTCCATTCTTACGCGCCGAACGAATAATTTTTGCAGGCGACCACATGCAATTGCCGCCGACAGTTAAATCGAACGAAGCCGCTAAGTTAGGTCTGTCAGAAACACTCTTCGAAAAAGGCATCAAAAAGTTTCCGCAAAAAGCTTCGATGCTGCAAGTGCAATACCGCATGCACGAAAGCATCATGCAGTTTTCGTCGCACTACTTTTACAACAATGAGTTGATTGCACATAGCTCGGTCAAATCCGAACTGCTTCGCCCCGATCAACAACCAGTAGAGTTCATCGACACGGCCGGTGCCGGCTACAACGAAACACAAGATCCAGAAACACTCAGCCGATTGAATAAAGAGGAAGCTGCCAAACTGATTAGCCTCGTAGAAAAATTAGTGGAAGAAATTGGAGTCGAAGAATGGATCACGCAATCCATCACGCTCGGCATCATCACACCTTATCGTGCGCAAGTTGATTACCTCATTCATTTAGCTGAAAGTTCGGCGTGGTTAGAGCCACTCAACAAATTAGTTACCATCAACACCGTAGATGCCTTTCAAGGGCAAGAGCGCGATGTAATCGCCATCAGCTTTGTGCGCAGTAATGCCAAAGGCGAAGTAGGCTTTCTGTCCGACATACGCAGAACGAATGTGGCCATGACGCGTGCGCGCAAAAAACTAATTATGATTGGCGACAGCGCCACACTTGGCTCACATACTTTCTATACCCAATTGATAGAATATGTGCAGAGTCATAATTTTTACAGAAGTGTTTTTGAATATTGATTGAAGCCCATGATGCATGTTGACACGCATCATGACGTTGAATTCAATTAATGCCTCCGTTTCACTGCTCCTCTTACCGCCTCGGCAGTCCATGGATCTTCCGGCCAATGATGGCGTGGATAGCGCATTCGTAATTCTTTGCGTACTTCATGATAGGTAGTTTGCCAAAAACTCTTCAAGTCTTGCGTTACCTGCACCGGTTTATAGCCGGGTGAAAGTAAATGCAACATAATTTTGGTACGACCTTGATTGACGGTAGGTGTTTCGAGTAATCCAAACATCTCTTGCAAGCGCACTTCCATCACGGGTGACTGTCCATCATTGAAATAGCGAAGTGCAATGTTTGAGCCGCTCGGCACTTTCAACCGAGCAGGCGCAAGCACATCCAATTGATTCGACAAATTCCATGGCAATAAACCACTTCTGATCGCTTGTAAATCTAACTTAAAAAAATCTGCACGTTTATTTACATGAGTTAGATACGGTGCCAGCCAATGCTCTGAAGTCTGAAGCAAATGTTGATCATCAACCTGTGGCCACGCTTCATCCGGACGCCATACGCGAACACTTGTAACGCGCGCCTGCCAATTAACTTGATCATCATCCCAATTCAAAAGCCGTAAGCCCTCTACTCGCAAGGCATCACACAAAACCTCTATTCGCTGAGCTTCCGAAATAATCGTTGTTGGCTTTGAGCTGATTACCAGCGTACCAATTCTCTTTTCTTCTGCAGATACGATTTGTCCACGTTCCGCATCCCATCGAATTGATTCATTTATTACCGCATGCACTTCTGCATCTGAAATATCCACAGGTGCAGCTAAAAATATTTTTCCTTCGCCTTTGTTTCCTGCATCTAAGTGCGCCACACACAGCCACGACTCACGTAAGAGCGGATCATGATCGGGCAACCGAACCGTTCTGCCATTTGCTAATTTATAACGCTCACGCTGCGGCTCCACCTGCTGCGCAATTCGTTCGGGATAAGCCTCCATCAATAACTTTCCCACTTCAGTATCACTCACAATACCATTCTCTTGCTCTAACCTAAACATCTTCCGCCATGAGGCAGCCAAACGTTCGATCCGTTGCAACACATTACGGTCTGCGTTCACACGCTCTCCTTTTCTCCATTTGCGAAGCGTTTCTAGCCGCAGAGTTAAATCAGCACCCGAGTCCTTCATCAACGGATCGCGCTCTTCTAACAAGGCAGCTACATCAGTCACTAATTGTTTGCCTTTCTCATCTGCGGGCGAAAGTAGCATGTGCGCCAAACGCGGATGCGTCGGTAACTTGAGCATCTCTTTACCTCGCTCGGTGATACGATCATCGCGCAAGGCGCCAAGATCAATCAATAATTCTTTCGCTTGGTTGATGGTTCCTGCAGGTGGTATGGTAATCCACTTTAGTTCATTCACATCCTTGATACCCCACTGATACAACTCTAATAACATTGGTGCCAAATCTGCTTCCAACACCTCCGGCTGGCGATGTAGTTGAAGATGGGTGTGTGTATTTTCTGCCCACATTCGATAACAAACTCCCGGCCCTAATCGACCGGCGCGACCCGCTCGTTGATCGGCAGCATCGCGTGTTACTCGTATTGTCTCCAATCGGGTAAGCCCGCTGCGTGGATCAAAGCGCGGCACCCGCGCATATCCTGAGTCAATAACGGTAGTAACTCCTTCAATGGTCAATGACGTTTCAGCTATCGATGTAGCCAACACAAATTTCCGCAATCCTTGCGGGTGCGGCATGATCGCTTCCTGTTGTTGCTTCAATGGCAAATCGCCATACAAAGGCATAATGGCAGCGGAGGTGAACTCCTGCAGCAACTCCGCAGTCTTATGAATTTCTGCTGTGCCCGGTAAGAAAACTAAAACATCACCTGATTGTTCGACACTTGCTTTTCGAATCATTCGTGCAGTCGCCATGGCGACGGAAGTATCTTTATCAGGCACTACGTATTTTAGCGAAACAGGATATTGTTTGCCGAGGCTTGTAATGATCGGTGCTTGATCCAACACAGCGGAAATCTTTTCACCATCCAAAGTGGCCGACATAATGAGCAGGCGCAAATCTTCGCGAAGTACCTGCTGGCTCTGGTAACAAAGCGCTAAGGCCAAATCAGCCTGAAGGCTTCTTTCATGAAACTCATCGAAGATAACCAAGCCCACATCTGTTAATGCGTTATCGGTTTGAATCATTCGTGTTAGAATTCCTTCGGTTACAACTTCGATTCGTGTATTCTTACTAACCACATTTTCAAACCGAACGCGGTATCCAATTGTTTGGCCCACTTCATCACCATGCAGATAAGAAAGTCGTGCCGCCACAGAACGTGCAGCTAACCTGCGCGGCTCCAACAAAATTATTTTCTTGTTACTCAGCCAAGGCTCCTGTAGTAAGTGTAAGGGAAGTACTGTGGATTTTCCGGCACCGGGTGGCGCTTGCAAAATAACGATGGGATGATGCGTGAGTTTTCTCTTCAGTTCATCAACTACTTCAAGCACCGGATAGGACATGAGGCAAAAGTAAAAAGAATGAGTGAGAATAAGTTAGTGCTTTTCAAATGTAGGGCACCTCAAAAAACTCAATACACCTTTCTCTTTTGGAGAAGAGAAAGGGTTGAGGTGATATAATGAAGAGTTTTTAGGGGTTCCCTGTAGTGGAATGCTAAAAAAAAGGCCTTACTAATGATTCATTAGCAAAGCCTCCTTTAAAGAATATTAGCTTCTATCGTTTCTCAAAACGAATGGTCTCAATCTTATTTTTAGTGGTTATCTTTAAGACATATATTCCATTCTGATAATCAGAAATATCAATCTTAACTTCATTTTGCGAAGTTTCTGTATTCAACTTTTGGAAGCCGTTAAGCTGATAGATTGCAATTTGTGCTAGACCAGAATTGTTTCTGATTTGAATTGTGATGAAATCATTTGCTGGATTGGGATAAATAGAAATGCAACTCTTTGACTTGTCATCTTTGTCATCTTTGTCATCGTCATCATTTCGATTATTCACCTTCTTTTTATTGACCTGAAGAGTACGAGAAACTTTGCTTGCAGGCAAATATGCAGAATTTCCTGCTTGAGTTGCTGTTATAGTCGTGGTACCCTGTTTCAAAATTGTAACTACACTTCCATTAACAGATGCTACTTTGGGGTCTGAACTCTTGTATGTTATTGGCAATCCTGAACTTGAAGTTGCAGTTAAGATAAATGGAGTGTCTCCAACTCTTTTTATAGGAAGTGGATTAAAGGTAATAACTTGTTTAGCCTTTTTAATTGTAAGCGTTTGAGTAACGGGGGTAGCTGAATTGTAATTTCCATTTCCACTTTGATAGGCAGTAATTGACACAATTCCAGATTTTATCATAATAAGCGTATCACCTTTAATAGCGGCAATTGTTGAATCGGAAGAAGTATACTTAATAGGAAGTCCAGATGTGGAAGACGCATTGAGTATAAGTGGAATACTGCTATATGTTCGTGTACCAAGTGGATTAAATGTAATTGTTTGATCAATCTTTACATTGTTCTTAGTGACAACAATTAAGCTACCACGTGGTTCACCACCTGTGCCAAAATCAAAATCATGTTTTTTTGTCAAGACACCAGATAGTGTATCGTATTCATAAAGAACGCCAGCATTAAAAGCGCCGCCATTGCTATTCATTCCATATAACTTCCCGTTAGTAGATTCAACCATTGCTCCCCTAGCCTCATTACCCGTTGTACTGGCTTCAAACTCCGCTTTTACAGCTAGACTGTCAGTTGTATAATCATATTCAAATAAAACTCCATTATTGGCAGCTCCACCTAAACCTGTACGTCCATACAATTTCTTGTTAGTTGCCTGCATCAAGCTGTTCAAAGGATAGGCTCCATTAACTGATAACTGGAAATCAATTTTCTTTGCATACACAGAAGTTAATAAATCAAATTCAAAAAGCACACCTTCGTTATGATCACCTCCTAAGATTGTCATTCCATATAGTTTTCCGTTTATCGCTTGAACCAAATCTCCGTATGGGAATCCTCCAACAGACGCTCCATCGAAATCAAAAAGCTTAGTATAAGTATTTCCAACGGGATCAAATTCAAATATCACGCCATAGCCGAATGAGCCTCCACTGTTTGCCAGCCCATAAAATTTTCCATTCCTAGCTAAAGTTAAGCTGTTTGTCAAAGGCGATGACCCATTAACAATATCAAAATCGTATTTTTTAGAATACTCATAAGTATTTGGATCGAACTCAAAAATAACACCCACTTCATTAGCTCCACCTTGCAAAGTCATACCGTAAAGTTTACCATTTTGGCCAACCGTCAAATTTCCTGTTGAATTTGATCCGGTTTCTTTGTTAAAGCTCCACTTTTTAGTGTAGGTTAATGTTGCAGGGTCAAATTCAAAAATAACCCCTTGATAAGTCATATCAACTCCCACATCACCTCCTGTGGCAATACCATATAGCTTCCCGTTAGGAGCTTTTACTAAACTACCCTGTGGTGAAAATCCTTGTGAAGGATCTCCGCCAAAAATTGTACTTGAATAATTTGTACCATCCTGATCTACTTTAAAAACTGTGGATGCACCACTTGTAAGGCCCCATAGCTCAGATTGCGCAACAGCCGATTGATGTGTTAATACAATGAAAAGAACACCGACAATTAATTGTAATTTTTTTAGCATAAAATAGTGATTGAATATAATTACAAAGATATTAGAATAGAGAATTTATAGATCAAATAAGTGCCTTACACGGTAAGTAGAGGAGGGTCATTGCTTTTTCGCCAAGCGGTATAAGTATCTTTGATGAAATCGAACAAGGCAACATAACTCATCAAATGTAGCCGTATCACAGTGATGCGTAATCCCAAAAGCAAATGGAGTAAAATCAACAAAGAAAAAGTGGAACGCCTGATCGAGGAAGGACTAATGACACAATCCGGAATGGAGATGATTACGCTCGCAAAACAAGTGGGTACCTGGGATGCATTGACTTCAGTAGATAATCTCGAGGAACCCGATGATCTCAAAAAAGTTTTTTTGAAAAATAAAACTGCCTATAAAAACTGGCAAGCCTTTCCGCCATCCACCAGACGAGGAATACTCGAATGGATTTTAAATGCCAAACGAACTGAAACCCGAATTAAAAGAATCGAAGAAACTGTTTCTTTGGCAGCCCAAAACATCCGTGCCAATCAATACAGGCCCTCTTAGAAGGCATTGATCTTGTCTGTTTTTGTGTACTTTTGTTGCTTAATAAACTTCGTGTGAAATCTTCTCTCTTTGCTATTTCCCCGGTGGATGGCCGGTATGCCAAAACCACTGAATCGCTTCAAAACTACTTTTCAGAATATGCGCTCATCCGCTACAGAGTGCGGGTTGAAGTAGAGTATTTTATTGCACTGTGTGAATTGCCAGTACCAGAATTAGCAGCATTTCCGAAAGACCAATTTGATGCACTCCGAAAACTTTATACAGCCTTTGATCAATCTGCTGCCGAAAAGATTAAGGAAATTGAAAAGACAACCAACCACGATGTAAAAGCGGTTGAGTATTTCCTAAAAAATGAATTTGATCGATTAGGGCTTTCGGCATACAAAGAGTTTATTCATTTCGGCCTTACTTCGCAAGACATCAACAATACAGCTACGCCTTTATTGCTCAAGGAGTTTTTAGATGAAGTGTACACTCCTTCTCTTCATCAACTTATTGCTTTGTTAGAAAAAAATGTTGCCGACTGGAAGAATATTGCCATGCTGGCCAAAACGCACGGGCAGCCGGCCTCTCCTACCCGCCTAGGAAAAGAAATAGAAGTCTTCACGGCGCGGTTAAAACAACAATTGGAATTATTGGCTCACATTCCTCACTCGGCCAAATTCGGAGGAGCTACCGGAAATTTAAATGCGCACGCAATCGCTTATCCAAACATCGATTGGAACACGTTTGCCGCTCAATTTGTGAACGATACACTTCAGCTAAAACGAAGTGCACCTACCACCCAAATCGAGCACTATGATAACATGGCAGCACTGTTTGATAACCTCAAACGCATCAACACCATTTTTGTAGATTACAGTCGTGATGTGTGGCAGTACATTTCCATGAATTACTTCAAACAAAAAATAAAGGAAGGTGAAGTGGGCTCCTCAGCTATGCCACATAAAGTAAATCCGATTGACTTTGAAAATGCAGAAGGGAATTTAGGACTTGCCAATGCTATGTTTGAGCATCTTTCATCGAAGCTTCCCATTTCACGCTTACAACGTGATTTGACGGACTCCACCGTGCTACGAAATATTGGTGTACCCATGGCGCACACCATCATCGCTTTCAAATCATTGGAAAAAGGGATCGGCAAATTGGAATTAAATCAGGCCGCCATCGACAAAGATTTAGATGACAATTGGGCGGTAGTAGCCGAGGCCATCCAAACAATCTTACGAAAAGAAGGGTATCCTAATCCGTATGAAGCATTGAAAGGCCTTACGCGTAAGAATGAAAAAGTAACACAACATACATTGGCTGATTTTATTGATACGCTCTCAGTAAGCGATGCGCTAAAAGCAACCTTAAAAAAAATTACGCCATTTAATTACACCGGTCTCTAATCTGCGTCTGGTGTGTAGAGCAAAGTACCCGAAGCAAAATCATACAATGTCAATCTCCGCAGATTGAAGTAGGAAGTCCAATACGAACGCAGAGCCTCCAGATAACTACGTCTGGCTGCGTCCTTCTCGGTTAAGGCAATATTCAAATTGGTGATATCTATTTTTCCTATCAAGTATCGGTTTTGCGCCACGTTGTATCGTTCGCGGGCTACCTCATCCGACTTTTTGGTAATCTCGATTTGCAACCGCAGCAATTCAAACTGTCGCACCTGCGTGATGATCTCCTGCTCCGCATTAATTTCATCTTGCGCTATGGTGTAATCGTTCAACTTCTTGTTTGCCAAGGCTGTTTGCATGGTGGCTTTGTTGCGTCCCCAATTCAAAATGGGCACACTGAATCCGACATTGATCTGCTGTTGTTCTTGTGGGCTTCGATAAAGATCACTAACCATGGCACCCGAGTTGTTTAATCCATACGAGGCCGTTAAAGATGCATTCTGCAAGCGACTGGCCTTCGCCCGAGCTACTTCGCTCTCTGCTTCAATCCTTCTTCGCTCAAAAGAAATATAAGCAGCTCGGTTCTTCCGTGCGTATTGCAATGCCTCTTCCAAATTCACTGCAAATAATGGTATTTCTTCCGGCAACAACAACTGAAATTCTTCATCGTCTTTCAAACCCAGGTAGATGCGCAACGAGAGGCTGGCATTTTGAATATTAATCTTAGCTTGAGCCACATCTTGTTTCGATTTGAGTAACTGCAATTCCACTTGTAGTAATTTATCTTGCGAAGTCGTGCCAATATTATAGCGACCCTGCTCGATTTTATAGATGGTGTCGTTGTTCGCAAGGTTAAACTTAGCAATCTGCTCATCAATCTGGGCGCTGATCACGCGAAAGAAAAAATCAGAAGCATTCTGTGAAATAAACTCCAACTGCTCCACATACTCACGCTTTGACTCCTCAAACTTTAGGGGCAATGTTTTGCGATCCCACTTATAACTATTATAAGCATAGAGTGGCTGATCCAATCGCACATTGAAAATGTTTCCACTCCATAACTCGGATTTGAACGTGTTGTCTGTAAAAAAATTAAAGTTCGTGTTAGCTGATATCGTTCCGCCAGTCCATCGCAGTGGTTGTTGCAAGCCAAGATTTGCGAACGAGTTCGTTTGATTGATAGGTATAAACAACTTTGTTCCATCTTGTTGCGTAATCTGTTGGACATTCATATTGTACCTTGGTGCTTCTCCGCTAATAGCGAGTTGCGGATTATACCGTGCCCGGAATGTGCGGTATTCCCAATAGCGCGTTTCTTTTGTTGTTGCCACCCGTTTCGATGCCGGCGACTGAGCACGTGCGCGTTCAATCACTTCATTTAGTGTAAACTTGTTCTGCCCGAAAGTGGCTGCACTTATCAAGCAAAAAAACAAAAAGGTATATTTCTTACTCATATCGTAAAGATGAAATGGGGTCTTGTTCGGCAGCTCTGCGCGCAGGCGCAATGCCAAATATCAAACCAACGCTGGCAGCCACCCCAAACGATAAAACAATCGAAGCGAAAGTGATGATGGTGGGTATACCAGCAAAAGAAGAAACCAGATAAGCCAACAGCGCGCCTAAAATAACTCCAAGAATTCCTCCGCTTACGCTGATCATGATGGCTTCGAACAAAAATTGTTGTACCACATCACTTTTCTGTGCACCAATGGCTAAACGCAAACCAATTTCCTTGATCCGCTCCAAAACTGAGGCAAGCATAATATTCATGATGCCAATGCCACCTACTAGTAAAGAAATTAAGGCAATCGCAAATAACACATAATTAAAAATATCATTGGTGCGCTGCTGTTGCTTCAACAATAACTCCGGTATTTCTATTTCATAATCTACCACATCAAAATGTCTCCGCTTGAGCATGCGCGAAATAATTTCAGCTGTGGTCTGTAATTTTTCTGTTTTATCTACTTGCAAGACCAACCGATCCAGTTGATGATAATTTTTCTTCTCGGCTTCATTCTCAGAGCTAGAGTTATTCTGGCCGGAGATAAACACAAAACCTCGACTATTCTGTGCTGCCAATCGTATTGCTTCTGCGGTAATTAAATCGCGGTTGCGATAGCGGACTAATACACTTTGCAATGGAATGTATACGTCCATGTTAAAATCGCGGATGCCCAATTTGCTGATACTGGCTTGAGAAACTACCCGTTCACTCATGACACCCACAATCGTAAGCCAATGCGTACCTACTTTGATGCTCTTACCAATCGGATTTTCGGTAGGAAAAAAACGGCTCTTTAGACCCGAACCAATAATACACACGGGAGCGCCGAACTTGAGTTGTTCATCGTTGAACACACTTCCTTCAGATAATTTGAAATCGTAAATCGAAAAATAGGCTGGTTCTACACCTACCAATTTAGCCGATCTTCTAAAACCATTTCGAATAACGTAGGTATCCAAAATAATTTCGGGACTTATTTGTGTTAAATCCGGCAAAATACGCTTGATGCTTTCCACATCGCGAACCGTCAATCCGGGTGAGAATTTTTTCTGTTCTTTCTTTCCTACTTTCTCGTTGATCTTTTCTTCCTTTTGTTCGATAATAGGCTTTATCACAATGTTGTTGACTCCCACTAGCTTGATCTGATTCAAAATCTCTTGTTGTGCACCATTCCCAATGGCCATCATGGCAATTACTGCCGCCACTCCAAAAATAATACCTAATGCAGTTAGCAACGATCGAATTCGATTGGCGATTACAGCATCAATAGCAATGTAGAGATTTGCCAATACGCGGGCACTGAAAAGATTTTTCATGCAACGTGCAGTTTAGCAATTTAAATAGAGGGCTTTGTTACCTGTGTAGAATCTTTTGGAGTGTCTTTCGTTTCCTTAGCCTCCTTCTTTCTTCGCTTTCCTTTCAGTTCTGGAAGTAATTTTGCATCCTCATTTTCCATACCTGCTGGAACAGAAAGGAATACCTTTTCATCAGGTGCTAAGCCAGAAGTAATTACAGCTTCATTTGAATTTGTTTCGGCCACCACTACTTCTTGTTTACTAATCTTTATTCCATCTTTCTTGAAGACATAGGTGATCGAATCGTTTTGTGTATGTAAGCTTTCTAATGGTATAAAAATCACATCGTTTAAAACCTGCGCAATAATTTTATTGCTTGTAGTCATAGATGGCCGAAGGGTAGCGTCTGTGCCTTCGATCTCTACTAACACCTCAAAAACTTTTGCATCTGAATTCGGGCGTTGTTCGCCAACATTTGCCACTTTGGTAACAACGCCTTTCAATTTCTTATCCGGATCTGAATCTAAACCAATCAATACTTTTTGTCCAGGTTTCACTTTGCGCACATCTACTTCATTCACAAACGTTTTTGATTGCATTTTTGTAAGATCCGGTAGTGTGGCCACGGTGGGTTCCCACATGCCGATGCGCGACCCTGCTTTGATCGGCTTGCCATCCCAACCTTTCTCATAAATCACCATTCCGTCTTCAGGAGCCATCACATTAAATGATTCCAGAATCGTGTTCATGCCATCAAAGTCACTTTTCACTTTGCGTAATTCGGCTTCCACCTCACGCATCTTTTCTACATTCTGATTGCGTTTGATTTTATAATTCTCCACCGCTTGTTGGTACGCACGATTGGCTTTGTCGAGATTAATTTCTGCTTGTTTGATAGTGGCTGGTGGTTCAAACTTGGATTGTTGCAGAATAATTTCTTTCTCCTCTGCTCCATATTTTAAGTTGATGAGTTCATCGCGCGCCTGACGCATTTGAAGCGTAGTATCCAATTGTGTTTGCACAAATTTAGAATTCGCTTTTTCGAAGTCGATTTGCTTTTGAGTGAATTTGGTTTGGAACTCTGAGCGATCTAGGGTAGCCACCCAATCTCCTTTCTTTACCACCGTTCCTTCATCAACAATATTTTGAAGTGTCACTTCCCAGATTTGAAACTGACGCACTGCACCTGGCCCCATAATCTTTACCGAATTTTTAGCTTCCAGCTCTCCAGTGGTTTCCACTTCAACACGAAACTCACCCTTCTTCACCATAGCGATTACATCTGCGGCTCCACTGGCTTTTGTACGGCTAAAAATAAAAAAGCCGGCAAGTACCACAACAATAATACCCGCGGCTAAAATGTAGTTTCTCTTCATAACGAATGGTTTCGGTATTTGCTATTACTGCAATCCCAACAATAAGGTTACAATAAACGACTCGGACGCCAAATTATTTCCCCATCGCATGGATGGAATTAACAACTAATTAGCAAATAGATGGTTGAATGGACGAAATAGTTCTAACGTATTTCTTCACCCGGGCGGGTTTTCCAACGCTCGTGCATCCATACCCATTGTTCCGGATGATCGCGTACAATTTTTTCAGTAAAGTCTGTGAATCGTTGTGTATTGACAACCAAATCTGTTTCCTCGTCTCCCGTAATGATCAATGGAATCTCCGGAAGGATATGCATTTGTTGTTGTCCGTTCTCATCTAAATAAATATAGGTTGGCACGACGGCTGCCCCTGTACGCAACGCTAAAATGGTGGCACCAATTGGTGTGGCTGCCTGCATACCAAAAAAATTTACAAAGCGACTTTTCACTTTGGTATCCTGATCAATTAAAATAGCAATCGATCCACCGGACTTTAACACTTTGAATAATCGCACGCTTTCTTTGCCTCGCTCAATGGCAATGGCTCCAAAGGCATTTCGATATTCCCATAGAAGTGCATTCAATCGCTCGTCTTTCAGTGCCGTGCCCACAATATTGGGATTGAGTCCGCGCAATGCCATGTTGGTGATCTGCAAATCAAACGCACCCAGATGCGATGTCAAAAACATAACGCCCTTTCCCTTGGCGTGGGCTGTCTCATAATTCTCTAATCCATGTGTGGTCAAAAATTTCTCCAGATCAGCCAACGTTTTTACTTTGAGCGAACGTAAAATATCGCCTGCATTTTTTCCCAACATCACAAACATTTCTTTGCTTAAGTCAACTATTTCGCGGGGCGATTTTTCACGACCAAACGCAAGGCCCAAATGAAATATAGCTAGCTCCCGAGGCTTGGGTGAAAATACGTAGGCTACTTTGCCCAACAATCCGCAAAAGGCCAACCACATTTTGCGCGGCATCAAATTCGAAGCAAAGATCAAAAACCGGACAAAATAGTATAGGCTGGTATATTTTATTTCTTTCCGAAGTGGTCGTTTTTCCATTGACTACAAAGATACGAGTAGGATTCGTAAATTTAACCTCAACCAGTAAGCTACTTGCTTCTTTTATGCCGCAGTCTATGAAAAAGCTGATTGTTATTCGTCACGCAAAATCCAGTTGGGACGATCCGTCTCTCGATGATTTTGATCGCCCCCTCAATAAGCGTGGTGAAAAAGACGCGCCTCGCATGGGTAAATGGCTCCGTGAAATGACGATCACGCCGGACTACCTCATAACAAGCCCCGCTGTACGAGCTATGGAAACGTGCAAACACATTGCCCAAAAATTAGACTTTCCATCCTCCAAAATCATATACGACCAAAGACTCTATCATGCACCGAAGGAAACAATCATGCAGGTTGTGAAGGAAATTCCGGATCGAAAAAATGATGATGAAGAAATCGCTTTACTATTTGGGCATAATCCGGGGTTGACTGAGTTTGTTAATGCTACATCAAATGAAGCCATTGCAAATGTGCCCACCTGCGGTGTAGTGATCATTTCATTTTCACACGCTCATTGGAATAATCTGGTATTCGGAAGTGGGAAAATGGAATTGTTTCACTATCCGAAAAAGGTTGATGAACTAGACTAAAAATAATATCGCCAGTTAAAAATTAAACGTGCTGAAATATACCACAGCGGCTTTAACTCAAAATCGGTCTGAGCCAAAGGAGTAATGGCCGCTGTTTTGAAAGGAGTATCTACACCAAAGGAAAATTGCAACTTCAGTGCCGAGCTTTGCGATTGTGAGAACGAACGAACCGGTTGATATTCTAAAAATGGAAAGTCGTATTTGATGGATTTGTACGTAACAATCGCAAGTGTGTTGGCGCTCGTGGGAACAAACAATGCATCGGCAGTTCCACCTAAACCATAAATTGATAATCCAACTTCCCGACCCAAAACAAACTGAAACCGGCCAATGGGTGTGGCAAATCGCGATTGCCAACCGATGACGCCTCCATTCACAGCTTCTACTGCTATTTTCTGAAATGCTTTTGGATGCGTAAATCCTAAGAGGGGACCTGCTATAAGTAAGTCGCCCGGTACCAGCCAAAATGGTAATCGAAGGCGCACATTATAAGCCGATCGGCCGGGAATGATGGAGGTGATACTATTGGCTTGGTAATTGGGATCGTTGCTCGAAAATTGCGTAGACGAGGGCGAATCTTGTCTCCAGCCGGCTTGAAAAAAAACCAGACCATCGCCGGTTTGATTGAGCACACCCTCCAATCCATAGCCGATCATTACGTCGGCTTCAATGCCTGCCACACTGCCGGGTTCCTCCTGCCCCGGAGCAAAGCCACCCCGGATGGAAGACACATTCACGGAAGTAGATACGCCCATAAACAAACCGAGCTCTGAACGAAAACGTGGTAATGCCCCCAGGCCTACACCTAAGCCGGGCACAGGCGTTTTCATCAGCACCGCTTTTACCAAATCAAAATCAAGTTTGCCCGGAGGCAACAGGGTATTTTTACAAACATTTAATGTATCTGCACGCCATAGCACGTTCGAAGTATCTATAGGCCGATTGAATGAAGTCCCTCCGGCTGCATCGATCAATTGTTGTAAGCTGAGTTTGATTGCCTCTGCGGCAAAGTCAGCATCTTCGTCACGCAGGTAGGCATCGCCTTTCGCCACACGTTTGGTGCCCTCCCAGGTAATCACTTCCAGCCCTCGTTCGTTGTAGTAATCATGCGTGCCCTTGCGAAGGGAGGCATTGCCCCACGTGCCGGCAATGTGCCCAGCCGAAAATATATCTTGTAGAAAGTGAATGGCAAATGCTTCATCGGCCAGAGCGGCCAATGCCAGAGACGGCTTTTGTTCAGTCGGAGTAGATGCATCGGCATAACGTGCGGCTTTGCGCAACGCAAGGGTGTGAAACCATGCATAGGCTGCAATGGCATTGAGTTCAACACTGTCGCGCAGACTATTGGTTAAAAACTCGGCGGCCAGTTCGCCTGATGTTTTGCGCGATAACAAAAAATGTACATTGTTGGAGCCCGCACGTGTAGCATAATCAATATCGGCTCGTTGGAGTTTGATATCAGAATCGCGCAACGCATTGATTAATTGACTTGGATTTTTCGCTTTGGCAAGATCGGCCTCCAGATGAAATGTAATTTCTGCTACTCGCAAAATCCAATCGCTGTACAAAATAGTTGCCAGCATGGCATCGGGTGAGCAACTGTGATCACCGGCAATGCCCATCCACGAGGCATAATCCAATTGTGTGGGGCGCAAGCCGGGCTGCAAATCAAAAAGAGATGTGGTTAATCTGTTTTCATGGCCAATGCGTGCTTCTGCCCAAAGGCGTTCTAATAAGAGGCGTTGTGCTTCGGGTAATTTTTGAATGGCCAGTATACCAATTTTTCGATGCTCCGGATACACCCACGCTCGAGCACTTTGCCAACTGAGCATGCACAAGCAAATCATGAAAAGGGGATGCGGCAATTTCATTTTTTCCGTTTCTCGTGCTTCAATATACTACTAAGGAGGGGGCACGTACAATCAAATCTGAACTTTTGATTTTCAAATTTTGATTGTATTGAGTTAGCCACTGGCTGGCACTCCAGTCTGATGCAGGCAGATAAACCAACCGAAATTCAATGGTACCAAAAATTAAGTTTTCATTTCGCATACGCAAACCCGTGCTTAACGCGTACGCTGTTCCCGATCCTTTGGCGCAAGCATAACAATCCAAGGCCACTACATCTACGCCTGCAAAGGGAGCCAACCGAAATCCTAAAAAACTCCACGATGAATAAAGTGTAGATTCTACTTTCATTTGAAATTTCTGATTCCCTTGTGCCAAGCTTGATGTGTATCCTTCTAAATCACCCTTCGCAATACTGATATAACCGGATAGATCGCGTTGAAAAAGTGTGGTATAACTTCCACTGATCAATGTCCTGATCTTGTGCTTCCTAAAGCTGTATGCAGGTGTATAGTACGACATGCGTGTAGTGAAAACACCGTCTTGAAAAGCACTTTTCTTAATGAAGGCACCTGTTTGTACATCCAATCGAAAAATGTTACCCATTTTATTAACCCACGAATACATCAGCTTTACCCCGGTATAAGCACGTTCACTTCCATATTGCGAGGCAAGCCCTCCGGTGAAAGAAAATGAGAGCCCAAAGGGAACGTCTTCTGTTCTTCCAAATCCTAAAATGTAACGTGTTTTGTAAAATTCCTGCCGGTAAATTGTAAGCTCTGATAAGTAGGCTACTATTCGTACAGTTCTAAAAATATCGGGCAAATCCAGTTCGCGATGTTGGTCAAACACACTTCCATCAAAATAGCGGACTGCTAAAAAATAACGAAATCGATTGGTCGGCTTGGCATTCACACCAAAATTGTAGCCACTCCATAAATCCAACTGGTTGTATCGGTAGGTAGTAAAGATGCTATCGGGTTTCCGATATAAATTCCGAGACCAATTGCTGCTGATGTCTAAACCACCTGCCATTCGCGAATAGGTTGAAACGAGTGGTCGGTTCAGGCGAATAAAATACGAATACTCATTCTCAGCTCCGTAGAGAATTCCGGTTTTCATTTGGGTATAACCTAGTTCTAAATCTGCCAGCGATCCAAACAAACTACTTTTGCGATAAGAGGCAGCAAAGCCTATGTTCGGGTTTCTATCCGGATCGTTTAGCGCAGTAACTTGTATACGCTGACCACGTCCCAAAAAATTATTGTCATACAAACTGACCATGGGGGCGCGAGGAAGATTGCCTCCCACATCTGCCCCAATACTAAATACATCGCGTGTAATGATGGTAATGTCTACCGAATCTGAATTGGGAGATACCGGTGTTACTACAATTCGATCGTCTAATAAAAAATCGCGATCTCGTAAGTAGCGCTCATTGTCGGCTAGTAGATACGGATTTAAGGGTGTATTTTCTCGTATGAACAAATGCTTTCGAAGGGAAGACTCCAGTGTATTTGTGTGGAGTTGATTGGCCAGCTTATTAATGACAGAACCGGTACGCTTTGTACTGTCATAAATGGATTGCTCAAATCCGATCCGTTGAAAATATATCTTTCGAATTATTTTATTTTGATACGCTAAAAAGGGAGCCGCGTTTCTGGCATTCAGAATGGTATCTGTTGGCGTGGTAGTGATGAGTTGCATGCCTTGATGGTAGGCTTTCCGGGTGATGCGGCTCACCTTCGAAATGACAGAATCTTTTTGTTGTGCGACAGCATCTTGGCCTTGACTCCAAAAAAGTAAAATCAGCAAAAAAGAAAAGGTTGCAAGCTTCAAATCTATCTAATTACAAGTCGATGGAACATATAAAGATCGGTACTAATTCAGTAAAGTCAAAAAAAGTGCACCTCTACCTATTAAAAATTAGAGGAATAAATTGAATTGTTACATATTTAGTGGGTACATTTAACAACTAGACAACTAAATAAAATGAAAAGCATCTTATTAATCGTGCTGGGTTTATGGATAAACTCTTCCTTCGTCTGGGCACAAAAAACAGAAATAGTATTTGAAGTGTCCTTTAAAAACAAAAAAATCGGCACCATACACGCTGTAGAAGAAACAAAGGGGAATCGGGTAATTAAAGATTTAAAAACCAATACTGACACAAAAGTATTGATGATTTCAGTACACGTAGAGTCGGAAGTAACCGTTATTACTGAAAACAATATTCTGATTGAAGGTACCGCTTATCGTCATGCCAATCGGGGGGCAGAAGATATTCATGCACAAGTAAAAAAAACAGGAGATAAAACTTATCAATGCATCCGGGCTGGAAAACCATTGACGTTACAAAACGAAGTTATAACGGAGTGCATGATTGATTTATACTTCAAAGAACCCAAAAATAGTACTACTGTTTTTTCCAATATGTACGGAAAAAAATTAGTGCTCAAGTCGTTGGGTGGCAGTAGGTATCAATTGATTACTCCTGACAACAAAGATTCGTACTATACCTACAAGAATGGCAAGTTGATTTCTGTAGAAGCTGATACCCCCGTTGGTAAAGTAATTTCAAATCGGATATAAATTGGTCTGCCAATAGAACAATTACGCGTCACAAAATATATTCGCTCAAATCCTTATTTTTAATTAACCCACTGAGTTTATCTTTCACCATCTCTTTTGTAATGACAAGAGTGGCAGGAGGTTGAATCGTATCCGGCACATCGAATAAAAACTCGTTGAGTAATTTACTCATCACCGTGTGTAATCTTCGCGCACCAATGTTCTCAATCTCAGCATTGATTTCAAAAGCTGTTTGGGCTATTTGGCTGATGGCTTCATCATCAAATGTGATAGAGACATTCTCACTCTGAAACAAGGCCTGGTATTGTTTGGTGAGGGCATTTTTAGGTTCTGTCAGAATTCGAACAAAATCCTGTTGGGTCAGGCTATTCAATTCCACGCGAATGGGGAATCGACCTTGCAACTCCGGAATGAGATCAGATGGCTTTGAAATATGAAATGCACCAGCCGCAACAAATAAAACATGATCTGTTTTGATGGAGCCATACTTGGTGTTGACGGTGCTTCCTTCTACAATCGGCAATAAGTCGCGCTGCACGCCCTCGCGGCTCACGTCGGGTCCTCCCCCACCCTTCTTGCTTGAACCGGACGCGATCTTATCGATTTCATCAATAAAAATAATACCGGCATCTTCTGCCTTGCGAATGGCTTCGTCCTTCACTTCGTCCATATCAATCAACTTCGCTGCCTCTTCTTCGATCAATATCTTTCGCGCCTCAGCTACCGTTACTTTGCGCTTCCGTGCCTTCTTAGGCATCATGCCGCTCAACATCTCCTGCAGGTTCATCATCGAAACTTCATCCATCATACCGGCACCAATCATGCCGACACCCGGAGTGCCACTTTGCTTTATGTCTATTTCGATCTTGCGGTCCTCAAGTTCACCATTCTTAATTTTCTCACGAAAGAGATTGCGTGTGCGTTCATTCAACTCTACATCAGAGGTAGGCGCATCCTCTGTATCACCATTGGGCATCTGAAAACCGGTTGACTTACGCATGGGCGGAATCAACGCATCCAGAATTATTTCCTCCACTGTGCCGGCTGCTTTTTCTTTTACTTCTTCGCGTTTACGGGCTTTTACCATATTAACGGATTGCTCTACCAAGTCGCGCACCATGCTCTCGACATCGCGGCCTACATAGCCTACCTCCGTAAATTTCGATGCCTCTACTTTTACAAAAGGTGCATCAGCAATCTTGGCCAGCCGCCGGGCAATCTCCGTTTTACCTACTCCGGTTGCTCCAATCATGAGTATGTTATTGGGAATGATATCGTTCTTTATATCCGTTTGCACATTCATTCTACGCCAGCGATTGCGCAAAGCAATAGCCACATTGCGCTTGGCATCTAGCTGGCCAATGATGTACTTGTCCAGTTCTTTTACAATCTCCTGCGGTGTAAGTCCTTCGATCTTTTCCATTTTTTTTTTGCAGATATGCTGTAAAGGTAGAACCTATTAGAGAAAATGAAAAAGATTTTTAACAGAGTCTTTTGCTACTGAAAACCACATGTGGCATACGCTTACCTCACCTACGTATGACCCATTGCTAAGATTCATATAAGCACCCTTTAAAAAAAGAGAGACGGTACAAATCATGCATACGAGTGCATGATTTGTACCAAATAAACAGCTAAAATAAGCCAATTTAGGCTTTTTTTAAAGAGGGTGTTTCAAAATTGTGAAAAAGCTGTAAATTTGATTATTGCATTATGGTACACCGAAACGCTAAAAAATGGTTGCGCGTCTTAGCCAGCGAGTTTCGCTCGGTAGCGGTAGTGGGTCCACGTCAAAGTGGAAAGACAACACTCGTACTCGAAACATTTGCGCGCAAACCCTATGTATCGCTCGAAGATCCTGATGAACGTCAATTGGCCGATAATGACCCCCGTGCTTTTTTGGCTCGGTTCAAAAACGGAGCTATCATAGATGAAGCACAACGTGTGCCAGCGTTATTCAGTTATCTTCAAAATATTTTAGACAACACAAAAAAAGACGGACTATTCATACTTACCGGCAGTAACAATTTTCTTCTGCAAGAGTCCATATCACAAACATTGGCCGGGCGAATTGGCTATATCGATTTACTTCCATTTTGTTATGGTGAGCTGCATCAAATGCCGCTGAAAAAAGAAAACACAGATCATCTGATTTGGAAAGGCTGCTATCCCGAAGTGCATGACCGCGAGCGAAGTCCAGCCGTATGGTATCCAGCCTACATACGCACGTATGTAGAGCGCGATGTGCGTCAGCTTAAAAATATCACTGACACCATTCTGTTTACGCGCTTTCTGCAATTATGTGCCGGGCGAATCGGGCAACAATTAAATCTGGTCTCTTTGGCCAATGATTGTGGAATTGACGTACGCACGACTCAAAACTGGTTGAGCATACTGGAGAGCAGTTTCGTTATTTTTCTGTTGCGCCCGCATCATAAAAATTTTAACAAGCGTCTGGTAAAAACTCCCAAGCTTTATTTCTATGACACCGGACTGGCGTGTTCGCTGCTGGGCATCAAATCAGAAAAAGAAATTACCAACTCGCATTTTCGAGGGTCGCTTTTTGAATGCCATGTCATTGCCGAGTGTCTCAAAAACAAACACAACGCCGGCAGCCAAACTGCATTTTATTACTGGCGCGATAACAAAGGTGTTGAGATTGATTTACTCGCAGAGAATGGACGAAAACTTTTGCCCATTGAAATTAAATCCTCTCAAACGTTTCGCGATGATCATCTGTTGAACCTACACAAATGGAATGCCTATGCCGGGCAACGTGGTGGTGTACTCATCTACGATGGTCCCCAAAATTTTACCCGAAGTGATCGGATTTCGATTAGCAACTGGCGTGAAATAGGAAACTTGAAGAAGCTCTACAAATAAGTGGCGTCAGAACTTATAATTATATCCCAGCCGGACTACTTGCGTCTCGTAGTAATCGGTGCTGGTATAGTTAAAGCCCTGTCCTTGAATTTGCCTTTTTATTAATAACGAACTCAGTAAATCAGGGCGATTATCTGTACACATAATAAGAGGCTCGCGAATTGTCTTTACTAATGCAAAAAAAGTAACTGACTTTACTTGAGAAAAAGTATAGAAGCCGAATGAGTAGATTAAAACTAAAAAAATAAATTGCTTCGTTGCCATACGAATGCAAATTGCGCAATTAAACATCCTAAAAAAAGAAAAGACCGCTTCGGAGGTGAAGCGGTCCTTTTCTGATCGATTAAGCTATTACTGAATAGCTCCAATGTTTGCTGCTGGAGCAGGTACTGTATAATTTTTGCCGTCCAACGAATGGGTGGTAAATTTAGTAGTAAAATTAGTTTTCGATTTCGCTAATGCAGGCGAGCCCGTATTTGGTTTCAAATTCCAAGCCGCAGGAAAGTCCATGTTGGCTGGATTCGCAGCCGCTACTTCATCAAAAGTAGTTACTGCAAAGTTTACGAAATTAGGATTGTTAGTATCTGTTGCTCCTGATACATCATTATTCGTCTCATAATCGCCTTTAACAATTGTGCCTATGCTGCTTGGGTAAAATTGGGCTGAAATCACATCTTTGGCTCCGTAATACAGATTGTAACCAACGGCACAATTAACCACATCCGGATTATCGGGAGCTTTTGGGAAACGAACTCCAAATTTACAGTTCACAATTATATTGTTATAAATTTTTCCCCGGCCTCCTTTTTCTAAATTGAAAGAACCTCCTCGTCCTGACTTCGTCTGTCTCCATCCACAGTTGATTGCAGTGTTATTATAAACGTTGGCTTCCATTTGTGGATCTCGACCATCTGAATTTGAAAATTTAATTCCGTTTGTTGCGGCTTGGAAAAACACGTTAAAGGCTGCATCTCCTACCGCTCCACTCTTAATATTCAAAGCATCGCCACCTGTTTGACCGTTCAAAATAAAATTATTATTAGCCACTAAAAATTTTCCTTGGTTAACACGCAACCCATCATCTTTTGAATAGGCAATGGTTGAATTCATCATCACAAATTTTCCATTCGGATTAGTGAAGTATAATCCAAAACGTGGATCACCTTCTTTCAATTCGCCCGAGGTAACTATGCTTGTATTCGCTGCAGCGGGTGCACCAACAAATTCTATTCGTGTATTAATAACCGCCATTTCCTGCGATTCGATGGTACCTAATATGCCACCCCAAAGCCCTGCAAAAATGTTTGCTTTCGTGCGCTTGGCTTCAGGCACTGAGAATAAAACCGGGTTGGTGGCTGTGCCGTAGCTATAGAAATTTCCGGCCACGAAAATGCTAGGGCTATTTGCCTGTGTTCCATCTCCGTCCACAATCACCGTTGTTCCCTCCAATACACGCAATGTCTTTCCAGCAGCTACTGTCACACTTCCTCTAACATTGTACGTTCTGAACGGACCCCATGTGCCCTCAACATTTCCTGCCGCTATTTCAACCGGAGGTTGAGCGGTGATATCTACCGATACATCAACCGAAAATTTCTGATTGATATTATCCGTTACCTCAATCGTAATTTTTGCGGCACCCAGCACCTGTGGGGCTGTATAATTAATAGTTGCCGTGCCAGTATTTTTTCCGATGATGCTGGTAATATCGGCTACCGCTACAGTACCCTTGTCTACTGTAGCCGTAACGCTTTTAATTTTTCCGGCCGCAGAAATTGTTGCCGTTATCACTTTAGAATCGCCCAACTTCACACCCAATGTTGAAGCATCCAAAGACATGGTTGGTTTAGAAGGAGTTCCCTCCTTTTTATCTTCGCATGATGCGAAAACTAACAGCGCGGTTAAAGACAACAATGTAAACATCCTGTTCCATTGCTTGATCATTTGATAATGAGCTTTCATTTAAATTGTGTTTTAGTTTATGATTGTTTGTTTCAAAAGTTAAATCGGATTCCTGCTCGCATCGACTGATAATACTGATCTTTCCTTACGAGCGTTTTAGTAGCAGGGTCTGGTTGAAAAGGGTAAACATTGTCACTATTTGCATCTCTGTAAAGTGGTTTATTTACAAAGACCTCGAAAGGCGAGTTGAGCAGGTTGATGCCTTTTACAAAAACTTCAAAGTGTTTGCCAATGCGCTGTTCTATACTCACGTCCATTTGAAGTATAGGTGCCGCATACCAATCGTTATCTAAAAACGCTGATATGGTTTCAAGGCGCTCGCCAGTATAAACCAAGGAAAGTTGAGACTCAAATCCTTTCTTCAAATCTTTGAATAAAAACGAAAGATTACCAATGTGCTTGGCTTGACCTTGGAGGGGACGCGTTTGATCAACTGATCGAACGGTAAGCGGACTCGTTGCATCGTTTGGATCTACACGAGTTTGTAGAGCCTTTCGCGAGGTAAGAGTTGAATAGGTAAATGTGTAATTTCCCTTAATGCCAAATCGATTGAAAAACTTACTAAATTCCATCTCGAAACCGGTATTGTGCGCAGTGCCGTAGTTGCCGGGCTTGATGACGGCTTCATTATTCACACCTTCTCGAACCACCGCATACTCAATGGGGTCTTGAATATTTTTATAAAAAAAACCTACCAATAGCTGATCGGTTGAATTTGGAAAAAACTCCCATCGCACATCAAAGTTATCGGCACGCACGCGTGTCAATTTTGGATTCCCCACTTCATTGTATCCATCTTGCTCAATCACGTAAGGAACAATTTCAAAATAGCTCGGACGAGATAGTGCTTTGTAGTAGGAGAAGCGCACATTCATATCCGGCTTCACTTTGTACTTCAAACTGATGCTTGGAAGCACATCCGTATACCGTTGAATGGTATCGGGTGTTTGAAACTGTTTGGGCGATTTGAGCGTGTATCCCTGTTCTGTCAATTCTACCCTAACACCCGTGTTTGCTTCCAAAGAGCCAATCGTAAATTGGGTAAGTCCATAAACCGCAGTCAATTTCTCCGAAGCCTTGTAATTGAGTTCATCCGTAGCACTGCCCCCCGGGTTTACCAACTGCCATTGTACTTCAGCAAACGTATTCCAGTCTTTGCCTAATATTTGAGGACTTGGATTGGGATCAAACAAATAGCGGTTAAAATAATTATCGCGCTCTCGTGTGCGAAACAGACCTCCCGCCTTGAACAGCATCGTATTTAAAGCGGTTGGCTTCCACGTGAGGTTGTAGTAGGCCGTGTAGTCAGTATCTGTATTGCGTTGCCACTGTCTTGGTGCTCTTCGCTCAACGTTAATGGGTTGCTCGACAAAGTTTTTCAACTCACCATTTCGGTCGAATCGCAAATTATCGGGTTGGTCATTCGTTGCCTTTGAATAAACCAACGACCAATCCAAGGAGAGCGATTTCAACAATTGGTTGGAACCCTGCAATGTGTTATTAAAAATTCGTTGGTTAATGGAACGTGTTCTTGTGCTATAGGCGAGAATCGCATTTCCAGAAGAACTACTAAAATTCCTTCCATCCAAATACGTTGTTTTTGTTTCTCGCGCTTCCTGGTTCACTAAACTATAGTAGCCCACATACAGGTTAATGGAATGACCTTTTACGATTCGGTAGTCGAGCCGCGTATGCAATGCATTTCGAAATTGCCGAGTAGAGTATAGTCGATCTTCTACACTGCGAATAGAAGGTAGATTAGAACCAAACCGATCTGTATCTGTATCAAACCAAACACTTTCAGTGCCGCGATATGAATTTTGAAATGATCCTCCCACCATCACGCCCAGCTTTTTATTAAATACTCTTGACCCAATGGACAGCGATGCTAGCAGATCAGGGATTGCCTTTGCGGATTTAATTACTCCGTTGCTATTTGAAAAATCGCTTGGCTGTGCCAAGTATCCTTCACCATATTCTTCCCGAGGTGACAGTGGATTGACGGCAGACGCATCGAATGAATTGAAGTTGCGTAGCACATTGATATAGTTGTAACCCGTTTGCAAATCGCCTTTGATTTCAAAATTTTCAGGCGCACCCTTCATCACCATGTTGATGCCTCCACCCATCGCATCGCCTTCTAAATCAGCGGTCAGGCTTTTATACACTTCCAATCGATCCAGCAGATTGGCCGGAAAAATATCCAAGGGAACGTATCTGTTTTTATTATCCGGGCTTGGAATTTTAACACCGTTTATGAGCGTGTAACTGTAGCGTTTATCCATTCCGCGTACAATGGCATATTGTGGATCTCCACTGCTATTGCGTTCGATAGATAAACCTGAAACGCGCTGCACCACGTTCGCCACCGAAAGATCGGGGGTAAGTGAAATCGCCTTTGCTGAAACTACATTGAGTGTGACCGATGAATTTCGCTCTAAATTCCGTGCTTGTGTTTCAGAGCCGGTTTCAGAAACTCCCATTACCACTACTTCACTAAGCAAGGCTTGATCTTCCCTTAATACTACTTTAATGTTTACTACTTCCGAATCATCTTTCACTGAAACATCTATTTGTTGAGCGACATACCCAATGAATGAAAAAGTCATTTGATATTCACCCGGCTTGATACCAACTAGCAAATACGATCCATCTAGCCCCACCACTGCAAATGTTGATATGCCTTTGATGGTCACGTGTGCACCTGTCATCGGCTCACCATTGGCATCTTGCACTTTACCTTTTATGGTTGCTGCAAAGCCGCTAGCTGCCATTAGCAAAAAAAATAGGATAAGTATTTTTTCGCGCATTGGATTATTTTAATTGGGCATTTAACCTGGTAGAATTCAATTGCAACTCGCTCCCTGCAATGTCCTCCCATCGATAATATTGAAAAGTCTTATTGGTAGACATGGCAACAAAGAGGCCATGTTGAAAAGTGCTATTTAAAGGCATGGCTGTTACATCCGATCCATCACTTTCTTGTGTGGAGAGGTAAACCGTTTTCAGAAGTTGGTGAAGGTGTGGATTTCCTTCGGTGCCCTGTCGTGAAAAAATATGGAAGCGGTTGGATTGTTGATCGGATACTAGAATATATCCTTTCCCATTATTGAGAGGAAAGATCGAAATTCCCTCGTGATCTTGCGTAAAGCCCGAAGTGCCAAAAAATGCCAGTTCTTCATTTCCCTTATCAGGATTGCTATAGTATTTTCTTACACCTACTCCTTCATCCGAATAATATACAAACCCTAGTTCGTCATCAACCGCTATAGACTCGATTTCTTTTGTGCCGCTGTATTTACCAAATTTTCTCACGAGTGTTGCCCTTATTCCTTCGTGCCCATCATCTTCAAGCAAATACTGCCACAAGTATCCCTCCACTGGACCATTCTTTCTACTTACAATTGCATACACATTGTTTGTCTTCGCATCTTTATAAAGCGCAATGCCCATCAAATCGCGGAAGCCTTCACCGACCTCTCCTTCAAACATACCCAGCCCGCCATGATCCAACGGCCGCATGTCAGGCATCGAAAAAATTCGCAGTTGGTGCGTCATTCGTTCGGTCACTACAACAATATCTGTTGCCTGATTACCAATTAGCAATCCATACTCTATGTCAACATTATTGGGTCGCTTTAAACCCTTTACCACTTTATCTTCAACAATCTTTCCGTCCAAATCAAAAACGTAAAGAGCACCATCCTCATCTTTGTCTGTTCCCACAATTAAACTCTTTGAAGCATCATCTGGATTCACCCATATGGCTGGGTCATCCGTATCGAATCGAACCGTATCCGTTACGATGACTGGTTTGACAACTACGGTATCACCCGAAGCAGTTTGAATTTTTGACGGTTGTTGGTTGCAGGCCACCAAAAAAAATAGTTGGCATAAGAGAGCAAATCGAAAAGCCATAGATTCTTATTTTGACGGGACAAAGATGAGCAGGTCCTGTAGCGGATGGCAAGGAAAACAAATCATCAAAAAGGCAACAACACACCTTTTTGATGTAAACAAAAAGGCTACAGTATCTTAAAAAAAGAAGTTATGTAGTTGATTGCTTGGTTGTTGTGTGATGTTACCGAAGGGTTATCAAATTATAAACTAGATATTATTGATAAACTGATTGAGGCTATGGCCTGCGTCTATCATCAGTTTCTTTTTTAGCCGATAGCGAGCAATGCGTAGACTATCAGGTGAGATACCAAGTAACGTGGCCATATCTTTTGATGGGATATTGAGACGAATAAGCGAAGCCAACCGAAGATCGGCCGGGGTCAAGTCCTCAGCACGTGCTTGCAATTGATGGAAAAAATCTTGGTGCACCTGCTCGAAAATCTGGCGAAAATCGTCCCAGTCCTTATCCTGAACAAAATTTCGCTCAATCATTTTCAACACACCCTTTATTTCTTTGCGTTGATCACTGATGCCCTCCTTCAAAAGAGATGAAAGCTTGGTTTGAATGTCTTCCATCATTTTATTCTTGCTGATAATATGCAATGTATGGCTCGTGAGAGATTTTGACTTTGCGTCAAGTTCTTGCTGCAGCTTTTGTTCTTGCAAATGCGTGTTTTGAAGTTCCGCTTCCATTAACTTTTGTTGCGCACCAAACATTTTCTGTTGTTGAGAAAATATTTCTCTGTTCTGCCTTATTTTCAATCGCTGTCGGCTAATTACGACTGTTGCTACCACAACCAGCAATCCGATAGAAATGGTTAATGCAATTTTGATTGCAGCGTTTAGTTTGGTATCAGCCTCTAAATTTTTTATAGCAAAATTCTTTCGCTCGATTTCAAAAAGCGTTTGAAATAGTTGTAGTTGCTTGGACGCATCGCGATCATACATTTCTTCATAGAGACTTCGCCCAGTTTCTAAATTCAAGTAGGCATTTTTATAATCGCCTATCAAGGAATAGATTTTGCTCAAATCTTTATACGCACTGGTGGTTTGGTATTTATCGTTCAACCGTATCGCCAGTTCCAATGACTTCCGGGTCCATTCGATTGCTTTTTTGTAATTACCAGTTTTGCGATAATTATCCCCAATGTTATTGATATTCACGATCATGGAAAGGCTATCTTTCGTTTGCTCATTCAACAATAGCGATCGTTGAAAATAATCTAAGGCGAGCTGAAATTTTTCATTGTCTTCATGTATACTTCCAATGTTTTCTAAAATAATGGCCATGCCACGTGCATCGCCTTTTAGATTGTATAATTCAAGTGCTTTGTTTTGATAGTCGAGCGCCTCCTCATACTTTGAACTCTTTTCATAAATTCTTCCAATGCAACCAAAGGAATAGGCGATACCAAGCGTATCATTTATGACTTGGTACAGTTGCAATGCAGTTTGATGGCTTTTCATTGCCAACTCAGGCTGCTTAATGCGTAAATAAACGAGGCCTTGCTGGTTTAAATTATCAGCCAGCTTTTTACTCTCCCGAAGAGTTTGAAATAATTGGTTAGCTATCAGCAACTGATTCAATGCTTCTTGATAGATACCTTGATTCAGAAGCACAACACCTAATATATGATGACTTGTTGCGGCGCCTAATTCACAATTTGTTGTCTCGGAAATCTTCAGTGCCCGACTTACCAGGTTAAATGCCGAATCAGGTTGATCAAAGATTTTGGCAGTTGCTTGTGCATTAAAAGAATGAATATCTTCGCATGTTGTAGGTGGAACGCCTTTAGTTTGGCAGCAAAGAAGAAATAGCGATAAAGCAATGAAAAATCTTGCCAACTTTACATTTTGATGATTCACGCCTGTTAAATGAGGCTGAAAATTACAATAACGTTAGGCTTTGAATATTACCAAAATGTTAAGATAATTCAGGACGTTCCGCCAGTTTAAACTCCATCGGCTTGTCTACCTTCTCTTTTAATAAGGCAATCTTCAGCACTTGCTCTACCGAATCCACGTAATGGAAAGTCAATCCTTTGATGTAGTTTTTTTCTATTTCGGTAATATCACGTTGGTTGCGAGCACTTAAAATAATCTCTTTGATTCCGCTTCGCTTGGCAGCGAGAATTTTTTCTTTGATCCCTCCCACCGGAAGAACTTTTCCACGCAAGGTAATCTCCCCTGTCATCGCCAGATTAGACTTCACTTTACGCTGCGTAAAAATCGATGCAAGCGACGTCAACATCGTAATACCTGCCGAAGGGCCATCCTTTGGTACAGCACCGGCTGGCACATGTATGTGCAAATCGTATTGCTGAAACACACGATGATCAATTCCCAACGACTCTGCATTGGATTTCAAATACGACAAGGCTGCCATGGCCGATTCTTTCATTACCTCACCCAACTGACCAGAAATAGTCAGCGCACCTTTTCCTTTGCTCAAACTCGATTCGATGAACAAAATATCTCCACCTACTTGTGTCCACGCCAAACCTGTCACAACACCTGCAATGTCATTGCCTTGATACAACTCTTCATCAAATATTTCGGCACCCAGCGCCTTCACTACATACGCTGGCGTTATCTCTTTCTCAAATTCCTCTTCCATTGCCTTTGACTTGGCAACGCTGCGCACCACAGAGCCAATCTTCCGCTCCAGGCTACGAACACCTGATTCACGGGTATAACTTTCAATCACCTTCAGCAAAGCTTCTTTTGCAAATTTAACTTCAGTTACACCCAAACCGTGTTCTTTCAATTGCTTCGGCACTAAATGCTTCACGGCAATCTGCAATTTCTCTTCTACCGTGTAGCCGGTCAATTCAATAATTTCCATGCGATCGCGCAAAGCGGGTTGTATGGTATCTAACGAGTTGGCCGTAGCAATGAAAAGCACTTTCGATAGATCGTATTCTACCTCCAGGTAATTATCACCAAAAGCATTGTTCTGTTCGGGATCTAAAACTTCCAACAGCGCCGATGACGGATCGCCCCGAAACTCGGAACGCACTTTATCGATTTCATCTAATACAAAAACCGGATTTGATGATTTTGCTTTCTTCAAGTTCGCCAGAATTTTTCCGGGCATCGCACCAATATAGGTTTTGCGGTGTCCGCGAATCTCAGCTTCATCGTGCACACCGCCCAGCGACATACGCACGTAATTTCTTCCCAATGCTTTCGCAATGGATTTTCCCAATGAAGTTTTTCCTACCCCGGGAGGTCCGTACAAACAGAGAATGGGACCCTTCATGTCTTGCTTTAGCTTGAGCACAGCCAGGTATTCAATGATTCTGTTTTTTACTTTCTCTAATCCGAAGTGATCTTTATCCAACACCTTGCGGGCATTTTTCAGATCAAAGTTGTCGGTAGTGTAATCGTCCCACGGCAAGTCGAGCATGAACTCGGCATAGTTCATCGCAATGGGAAAATCGGGTGCTTGCGGATTGGTGCGTTGCAGCTTGTCTAACTCTTTCGCAAAATGTTCAGCTGCTTGTTTCGACCATTTTTTCTCAGCACCTCGCTTGCGCAGTTTCTCAATCTCTTTGTCAGGTCCATCAAATCCCAACTCATCTTGCAATACTTTTATCTGCTGACGCAAAAAATAATCGCGCTGTTGCTGATCAATATCGGTGTGTACTTTCTTCTGAATTTCATGCTTGATCTCTAACATCTGAATTTCCTTCAGCATGTATTGCAACAACAACGTGCCCCGATCGATGATGTTGTTTACTTCCAGTATCTTCTGCTTATCTGCTACATCTACGTTGAGGTTGGAAGCGATGAAGTGCACCAGAAATGCAGTGCTCTGAATGTTATCCAATGCCATTTGTGCCTCTTGCGGAATTTCGGGATTCAGTTTTAGAATTTTGGAAGCAGCATCTTTCAACGACTGCACCAAGGCTGTTACTTCTTTGCCGGAAAGATCCAGCGGCACTTCGGTTTGCAAATCAATTTTCGCCATCAGAAATGGCTCCTCTTGCGTAAATTCTTTGATCGCAAAGCGGTTCTTTCCCTGAATAATAATGGTGGTATTTCCATCCGGCAACACCAGCATTTTAATGATGCGTGCCACTGTGCCAAAGCGATACAAGTCATCTACCGTTGGCTCTTCTGCTTGCTTATTGCGTTGTGCAACCACACCAATAATGCGATTGCCCTGATAGGCTTTTTTGATTAACTTAATTGACTTCTGACGCGTAACCGTAATGGGAATAACTACGCCCGGAAAGAGCACCGTATTTTTGATGGGTAAAATAGATAGCTCCTCCGGCAAATCTTCCGGTTTTATATCCATTTCTTGTTCGGGATTGATCAACTGGATCAATTCTTCTGAATCTTCCTGAACAATGGGTGTGGCAAGGTTCTTAAACATAGCTCAAATGACAATATGACACAAAATAAGGGTGTCTCCAATTAAAATGTGAAAGCCGAATTAATAGTCAATACCTATGCCATCGTTTTGGTTATCTGTCAAAATTGTATCAAATTTCCATGCAGATGCGTTTTACTGTTCTATGATGAAGTGCTTCAAAGTTCGTTTTCCAGCCATTTTCGGGCTATCGCTGCTGGGAATTTCCATTTTATCTGCAGGCCAAAACGCCACTCCGCAAAACACACCTTCCGTAACGCTAAACGATACTACTCCAAAAATTCGCCACTCTGGCATAGTATTCCACGATCTTCAAAACCAATACTATGAAGATCTTCCCAAACTGAATCGTATCAAGCAACTCGATAAGCCGGAAACACATCGAGAAATGTACGAAGCTTTGAAGATCTACGTGCAGAATTTCGGCATTGAAAATTTTTCAAAAAATGTGCCCATCCTGTGGAAGTTGGCCAAACTATCTGAACAATTTGGGTCTCCCGGCGAACCCATTCAACTCTACCGCCTTATCCTCAGACATCATCAGCAAGGTATCGACATCAATCAGGTGTACAAACGCTACGACGAAGTAGAAACGGAGAAGAAAGAAAACTATGTCGATCTTGATTTTTACTATCAGTTAGTCGACTATCGAAAAGAAATTGATACACTACGCCCGCCACACTCGGTGCTGGTTAACATGGGACAAGATATTAACTCACTCAAAGAAGATTATGGCCCCACCATGGGGAATGTTGATTTTGTGTTGTTGTTTACCTCTAAGCGAAATATGCACAAAGACAAACGCAAGGGCTTTAACGAAGATCTTTTTTATGCACTAAAGATTGATGGCGTTTGGGCACAAACGGAGCCATTCAAAAACATCAACACAGAATTTAACGAGGGCTCTGCATGTCTGAGCCAAGATGGAAAATACTTGTACTTCTCACGGTGCAATGCACCCGGCAGCTATGGCAATTGCGATTTATATGTGGCACATTTAGGTAAAGACAGCACATGGACCGACATTCGAAACCTGGGGCCAAACGTTAACAGCAGCAGTTGGGACTCACAACCTTCTCTTTCTCACAAAGGCGACACGCTCTTCTTTGCGTCTACGCGATCTGGCGGTTACGGTGTTTCCGACATTTATTATTGTGTCAAAGGCAGCAATGGAAAATGGGGCAAAGCTAAAAATGCAGGCCCCACTATCAACACAGTAAAGAGTGAATTGAGCCCGTTCTTTCATCATCGCTATAATGTTTTGTATTTTAGTTCAAACGGCCAGCCACTCAACTTTGGAGGCTTCGATATTTATAAAACCTATGCATCCAACGGCAGTTGGGGCGAACCTAAAAACATCGGGCCGTTGGTAAATGGAGCCGGCGATGAATACTATTTCACCATCGATTCGCAATCGCATGATCTGTATTACGCCCGCTCGAACGAAGACGACAAAAAAAATCTGGATCTCTACTCCTTTCCGGTGCCGATGGAGGCACAACCACTTGCCACGATTCATCTGAGAGGTTCATTGATCGATCAAAACGGAAAACCATTGGGCGGTATCGTGTCAGTCATTGACCTCGACCATGCGGTTGAAGTAGCCCCGCAGTTTGTACAAAAAGACGGAACATTTGGGTTTGACTTGATCAACAAGCGAAGATATTTGCTAGTGATTCAAGGCGATAATTATTTTCGGATTGAAGAAGTTTTCTTTTTAGATGGTGATAAAGAAATTACAAAAGTAGGCGAACCGCTGGAAGCTAAAATCGCCTTTCGTTCATTGGAGTTTGAAAATGGAAAAGCAGAAATTCTCGTATCCATGCACGATGACTTAGGCAAACTAGGCAACTTTTTAATAGACCATCCGCAACTAAAACTAAAAATATCAGGGCATACCGATTCTGCAGGTAATGAAGAACTAAACCTCAAGCTTTCACAAGATCGGGCAGACGCCATCAAGAGATATCTGATTGAACAATTTAAAGTTGATGATTCTCGCATCACAGCCATCGGTTACGGCAGCTCTGATCCAATCGTTTCCAAAGAAGAAACCGAAGAACACAAACAACTCAACAGGCGGGTGGAGTTTCAGATTATCAAAGAGTGAGCACGCTAGAATTCGTAAACTATCAACTGCTTTCCTTACCTTCGCGCCTCATTTTAAAATTTCATGATTGCAGCAAACAACATCTCCCTCCGTTTCGGAAAGCGCGTTTTATTCGATTCTGTAAACATCAAATTCACTGGAGGCAATTGCTACGGTGTAATTGGAGCCAACGGAGCAGGAAAATCAACTTTCTTGAAAATTCTGGCCGGAGATATAGATCCTAACTCAGGCCACGTTTCAATCGATCCCGGCAAACGCATGGCCGTTCTTCGTCAAAATCACTACGAATTCGATGATGTGTCGGTGTTGGATACCGTTATCATGGGCCACAGCAAATTGTGGAAGCTGATGAAAGAAAAAGATGCGATTTATGCTAAACCTGATTTTTCGGAAGAAGACGGCATCAAAGCCTCAGAGATGGAAGCTGAATTTGCCGAGATGAATGGATGGAATGCAGAGTCAGATGCAGCGGCCTTGCTCAGTGGATTGGGCATTACAGAAGAAGATCATTACAAACTGGTGAAAGAGTTGAGTGGTAATCAAAAAGTGCGTGTGTTGCTGGCACAAGCTATTTACGGAAATCCTGATATTTTGATTTTGGATGAACCGACCAACGATTTGGATTTGCAAACCGTAAGTTGGTTAGAAGACTTTCTGTTGGAATTTAAAAACACGGTGATCGTCGTTTCGCACGATCGTCACTTCCTAGATACGGTGTGTACGCACATTGTAGATGTGGATTTCAGTGCCATTAAACTGTATACAGGTAACTACTCGTTCTGGTATCAATCCAGTCAGTTGGCATCATCGCAGCGTGCTTCGGCCAACAAGAAAGCCGAAGAGAAGAAAAAAGAATTGCAGGAGTTCATCATGCGCTTCAGCGCGAATGCATCTAAGTCGCGGCAGGCAACCAGCCGAAGAAAGCTGTTGGAGAAAATTAACGTAGACGACATTCAACCATCCAACCGGAAATATCCTGCAATCATCTTTACACAAAAGCGTACAGCCGGCGATCAGATTTTGCATGTGGAAGGTTTATCGTATGAAGCCAACGGTGTTACACTTTTCAAAGATTTAGAATTCTTCGTGAACAAAGGTGAGAAGATTGCATTCTTGAGTCGAGAAAGCATAGCCCTCACTTCGTTGTTTCAAATTTTAAATAATGAATTGAAAGCTACGAAAGGTAAATTCACATTCGGGCAAACCATTACCACAGCTTACCTGCCCGGCAATAATGAAAGCTTCTTTCAATCCGACGACAACCTGATTGATTGGCTGCGTCAGTTTGCCGAAGAAGAAAACAAAGATGAAGTTTATATCCGCGGCTTCTTAGGCAAAATGCTTTTCTCCGGCGAAGAAGTTTTCAAAAAGTGCAATGTACTTTCCGGAGGCGAAAAAGTACGCTGCATGGTTTCGCGCATGATGATGCCCGGTGCCAACTTGTTAATTTTAGATGAACCGACGAATCACCTTGATTTGGAATCAATCACTGCTTTCAACAACGCGTTGAAAGATTTTCCGGGCACGGTTCTGTTTACTTCGCACGATCACGAGTTTACACAAACCGTGGCGAGTCGGATTATTGAAATCACACCGAAAGGATTTATCGATAAGCTGATGACGTACGATGAGTACATCGAAAATGAAAAAGTAGCACAGCAAAAAGCACTCTTGTATTCATAACTATATTTAGAAAGCGGAAATTATTTTTCACAACCTATTGTTACTTCTTGCGTACTAGAAGTTATCCATGCGCACGCGTCAAACAAGTACCGTTTTGAATAACGGATGCCTGCGCACCAAAAACCGAAGCCTATTTGGCGAATTAAACTAATCACAAAAGATTTTACATCTTTTATTTCAATTGACTTACAAATGAGTTGGGCGACTATTTATATTAAAGGAAGAGAAGGATTTGAGAAAGAGGTTCTGCACAAGCTGGAACGTTCCGGATTTTCATTTTTATCGGGTTCTGAAGACGTAGAAAAAGGTGTTTCGCTTTACTGGATCAACGATCAAAGCAGTTTGCGGTCTTTCAAAAAAGCCATTACTGCCAAAGTGATCTTTCAATACCGTTTACAATTTTTCAACAGCGTGGAAGATTTACATCAATCAAATTCGGTGAATATAAAACTCACACCGAAAGAAGAAGCGCTGGTAAAAAAAATGAGCGATTGGCAAATGGCCTACAACCGCGAGTTGCGCAACAGCGCGTAGCTCAACTCAATTTTACTTCGATCGTACTAACGAAGCTGGCCGGGATGATACTTTCGCTCGGCGTGCTTTTCTACATCTTCGCGGTAAAAGAGAACATCTTTAAATTTAGGTTCGCAGTACAATGGTGCCTGATCGGTAAAATGATTGGAGGCAGGGTCGTTGCTTACACCGCCGGCTAAAACTGATTTTGCTTTTACCTTCTTACCAAATTCAACAGCCGCTACAAAACTGTTGCCCACGTAGCCATACATCTTTTTGGTGCCGGGATATTTTCGCGCACCAAATGCGGCGAGCGATCCATAAAAAGAGGATGTAAATGCCACCGGCAAACTCGGTCGCGCATCATCAAACGTCTCGTTGATTTTTCCGGTCAATCGTTGAAAGCGATTCACCTCACCCCAGGCAACTTTCCATGTTCCGAAATCCCGCTGCAATTCATCCAACACTTTTTTGAGTGTGGCTACTTTAATGTCGGGCGATGCTTGCGTGAGTCGTTCGATGATTTCAAGCTGACCAATACCTGATGGAATTTGCCCCGACAGTTGCACACGCATTTCCTGACTCCAATAAAAAGCAAGTGTCATGGCCACCGATTGCGTGGAATACTTTTTATCCCAACTCGCCAGTAGGTTGATAGCTTCTTCGCATTGTGATCGCACTGCTTCGTCTTTTTTTGATTCGGATGAATACGCCTCTAAAAAGGAAGGTATCAATTTTTCAAAGCCGGGCAGATAAGGATCGTAAGCAGCTTCAATCAATTTATCCAATGTAAAAGAAGATTCGCGACTCAAGACATCCAAGGCGTGAAGCCCACGTGCATTTTCAAAATCCGGAGCCATGTAAGAAGGGTATTTACTTTTATCGGGACTGCTGTTGCCCGCGGCTGTGAATGGAGTGGAGTTGCAATTCTGTATCCAACCCGTGGATGGATTGACTAACTGAACTGTTTCATTGGCTTCGTGCAATCCTTTCCATTCCGTCTCCGGATTGCTTCCATCTACCGGTGAATTAAAATTAAATGCCGGATTGCGCTTAGGCATAAAGTTGCCGTGGAAATAAGCAATGTTGCCCTGATTGTCGGCATACACCGTGTTGTTCGATGTGTTGGTGCGCAGTTCCATCACTTTCTTAAACTCAGCCAGGTTTTTTGCTTTGGTACGTTGATAGGATTGTGTCAACGCCTTCACAGGCTCTTGCATCATTTTGATCGATATCCACTGATCGCCGTCTTTGGCAATGACCGGGCCGTGGTGTGTGTAGTACGCGGTGAAAACGCGTTTCTTCATTTCGCCATTCACTTTATAAGAAAGGGTAATTTTTTTGCTTTGCATCGGGCGAGTGACTGCACCATACCGGTAGGAAAATGATTTTCCATTTGGAACGATCGTTTCTTTGTATTCGTCAATGGCATCGGCCATGCTGGTGGTGTGCATCCATCCGCAGTTTTCGTTGAAGCCCTGATAGATAAAAAACTGACCCCACGTAACTGCACCATAAGCGTGTAATCCTTCTTCACTCACCACTTGTATCTCCGGGCGGAAATAAAATGAGGTATGCGGATTAATCATAAACAAAGCGTTGCCCGATGCACTCCGCGAAGGCGCGATGGCAAATCCATTTGAACCTTTGGGTTCGGGCTCCAAGCCATCGTCTAAGTTATCCTGCACAATGGCAGTGGCATCTTTTCCATCGCCGTAAAAATCTTTTAAACGTGTTAACGAAACAGCTTCAATATCGCCGCCAATGCTACCTTCACTAAACAACAATGGCATCCACGGTTGAAAACGTTGGATCAGTTGTGGCTTCACGTTGGAATGGGTTGCCAGAAAAAAATTCACTCCATCGGCAAACGCATGCATGAGTTTTTTCATGGCAGGTGGCACGGTCTTGTACATTTCGATAGCCCAGGTGCTATCCTGAAAAAGGCGTGTGCGCAAGTCGTTGTACAGTTTACCCTCTCCTTCCACTTCCGCTAACCGCCCGAGTGCGATGATATAATTTTGTTCTACACGCGGAAAGTCATCTTCACACTGCGCATACAACATCCCAAAGACCGCATCGGCATCGCTCTTTCCATAAATGTGCGCAATGCCCCACTGATCGCGTATGATGGTAACACGTTGTGCTTGCTTTTGCCAGGCAGCTTTTTCTGAAGAGGTGAAAGGTTGAGCGTGAACTGCGATTGAAATGACTACAAATAGAAAAATCTTTCCCATGGGTGCATGTAGTTGGGTTGAGTCGAATTGAAATTTTGGATGCAAAAAAAGCTGCCCACGTGGAGCAGCCTGTACGAATTTCCTTAACTAAAAAAGTTTATTGTGTAATATAACTTTCCAAATGCTCGATGATAGATTTCTGTTCTTGAATGACTTGCCGCACCACATCACCAATGGAAATCATTCCCACTAACTGATCGCCTTCGGTTACAGGCAAGTGGCGAATGTGTTTGTCGGTCATCAACTGCATGCATTCATCGATGCTGGTTTCCGGTGAAACGGTGAAAGGATTGGGCGTCATCAATTCACCTATGGGTGTATCCTTTGATGACTTGCCTTTCAAGATCAATTTTCGGGCATAGTCACGCTCCGTAAAAATTCCGGCCAACTTTCCGTTTTCTGTGATCAGCAAACCGCCAATGTTTTTCTCGCACATCAGCTCGATGGCGCGCAACACCATCACAGTTGGTTCAACAGAATAAACCACACGACCTTTTGCTTCTAGTATGTTTCTAACTTTTGCCATAAAAATTGGTTTTCAATCGAATGAAATATAGAATTTTTATTAGAAGAAACCAACGGAAATTGTATGGAACCAATCAACCGATTTTCGGAAACAGGGCGGAACTATGAACTAGTAGAAATGTTAGCGGCCGAATTAAAGAAAGGTAAACCAATCGGGGAAAACGCCGAGCAGCACCACACTTGCCATCAGCACTGCCGAGAGCACTTTCTGAGAAGTGGAGAGATGAATGAGCTGGTCATCGCCTTCAGCGGAATACATCGCAATGATTACTTTGAAATAGTAATAAACACCAATCAATGAAGTGAAAATAGCTACCAGCGCCAACACAAGATGTCCGGAACCAATGGCCGTGGTCAACAAAAGGTATTTTCCGAAGAAGCCTGCCAGTGGTGGGATTCCCGCCAAGGAAAGCAATGCAATTGTCATGCTTACGGTCAACCAAGGGCTTCTGCGAAACAATCCCTGAAAGTCGCTGAGGAAAAGAGTTCGGCCACTTTCCTCCAATTGGTGAAGCACCAGGAAGGCAAGCAATGAAGCGGCTGCATAGCCTGCCAGATAATACACCACCACTCCTCCTATCGATCCGCCGGATACCACCGCAATCAGCAAATAGCCTGCATGCCCGACGCTGGAGTACGCCAGCATACGCTTGACATTGCTTTGAAACACCGCCGTAACGCTTGACACCACCAACGTGAGTACGCACATGGCGTAAAATACGTAGAGCCAACTTAGGCTTGTGGCTGCAAAACAACCAGCAAAGAGTCGAAGCAATGCTGCGAATGCCGCCATCTTCACAATGGTGGACATGAATGCGGTGATGGGTGTGGGCGCTCCTTCATACACATCGGGTGCCCAAAAGTGAAATGGCACAACTGAAACTTTGAAGGAAATTCCTACCAAGATCAACAGCACACCTACATAGAAAAAAGATGGAAGTGGCTGAGCTGCATTGGTCGTAGCCGCTTGTATTTTTATCAATTCAAACGAGCCCGTTGCACCATAAACAAGGGCAATTCCCATCAACAAAAACCCGGTGGCAAAAGAACCCATCAAAAAATATTTGAACGCCGACTCAGTTGAAAAGAGGTTGTTCTTCTTACTTCCGGCCAACGCATACAGCGCAATGGAAAGAATTTCAATGCCTAAAAACAACATGGCCATGTTGGCGAAGGCGGTAAGCACCACTGCACCCACCAGTGAAAACAACACAATGGCCGATTGATCGGTAAGTTGTGGACGCTGATGAAAATAGGCATACGACATCCAGAACCATAAAAAAGCAACGATCATGATCAATGTAGAATAAACTACCGAAAACCGATCGAATACAACCATGCCGGAAAAAGCTAATCCGCTATTTTCACCCATGGCAGCCAAGACAACCGCAGCCAGCAATCCGAGCATCACCAGAGGAAGCAGCGCTTTTTTAAAATTGAATATTTCCGCTAGCAGCGAAGCAATTCCCAATGCGCAAATGATATAGATTACGTACATAGTTTACTTCGGCAAAGTGAGGTAGTTGTTGATGTCAGCCAACAAATGATGAACAGCAGCTTCTGATAATGCGAGCAAAGGCGTTGGATAGATGCCCAGCAGAATGACTAAAACCACCACCGGATACAAAACCCATTTTTCGCGTGCACTCAAATCGGAGAATTCTGCAGCACTCATTTTTGATTCACCCAACATCATTTTCTGAAAGGCTCGTAACATGTACACCGCTCCAAGAATAGTGGTGAGACCGGCTGCAGCACCCATCACCACCTGATATTGTACCAATGAATTGATCAGTAAAAATTCTCCGACAAAACCGGATGTGAACGGAAGCGCAATACTGCCAAGCAAAATGATTAAAAATACCGTGCTAAGTTGCGGTGCCACCGAGCGAATGCCTCCCAAATCACTCATGACGTGGGTGGCTTTGCGCTGATGAATAATTTCGATCACATAAAACAATCCAAATACGGTGAGGCCGTGACTCAGCATTTGAATCATCGCTCCTTGCCAGCCGATAGCACTGAGTGTAAATAATCCGGCCGAGATCAATCCTACGTGTGCGATGGATGAGTACGCAATTAACCGTTTGTTATTCTTTTGAATGAGTGCAATCACGGAGGCATACACTACCCCTACAACCGATAATACCATGGCGGTGATTCCCCACTCTTGCACCCCCAGCGGCACCATGGGCATAAGCCAGCGGATCACTCCGTAAATACCCATCTTCAACATAATGGCCGACAACAATACGGTGCCTGTCGTGGGTGCCACCTGATACGTGTCGGGTTGCCAAGTGTGGAATGGGAACACCGGCATCTTGATGGCAAATGCAATAAAGAATGCCCAGAATAAAATCGACTGCTCTCCTACCGGCAACGCACGACCGGCTTCATACAAGGATTGGATATCGAAGCGATGCACGCCCGGTGTGTGGAAATACAAATACACGATGGCAATCAACATGATCAAACTGCCGGCCAGCGTGTAGATAAAAAACTTTAAGGTGATACGGGCGCGATCTTCGCCGCCCCAGAGTAAGCAAATGAAATAAATGGGTATGAGGGCAAGTTCCCAAAAGATGTAAAAAAGAAAACCGTCCAACGCGACAAACACGCCCACCAGTGCCATTTGCATAACGAGGATGAGCGAATAAAATGCCGGTGCGTTTTTGAGTTGTGCCGTAGTAAACGAAGCGAGAATAATCAATGGCATCAACACGGTGGTGAGCAATACCAGTAACAAACTGATACCATCCACACCCACATAAAACCGAATGCCTGTTGAAGCAATCCAGGGAAGATCTACTGAAAACTGGATGGAAGCATCCGGTGTGAAGGAAGTAAGCATCACAATCGTTACGGCCAATTCAATCAAAGAAGCTGCCAACGCCAGCGTGCGCGCATGTTGCCTGACCACTGCAATAATGATTGCAGCGACGAGAGGCCACGCGATGAGAAAAATCGTTAGCATACTATAAAAACAGATTTGCTGATAAAATCAAAACAATACCAATCACCATGATGAAAATATACACTCCGATGTTTCCGCTTTGGAGTAACCGGGCATAACGACTTACGCCCACCACACTATTACCACTGGCATTCACCAGGCCATCGATACCCAAGCGTTCCATAAACTGTTGTAGAAATTCTCCCATCGAAAATAATGGCTTTACTACCATAGCTTCGTACAATTCATCGATGTAGTACTTGTGCAAGACTGTGCGTTGCACTGCATTCAAATTCTTTTCGCTGGCAGCCGGCACATGCTTGCGCGAAACATACCGAACATAAGCAACGATGATCACCACAATGGTTAATGCAACGACAACAGCCATAAGTGTTAATTCAGTAGTGTGCGATAAGCCATGTTCTGCCAAATGTTTGTTGGATTCAGCAACCAACGGCTCTAAGAATCCCGAAAGCGCGTTGCTTCCTCCGAATATTTCCGGAAAGCCTATGAAACCACCTACAATCGATAAGAGGGCTAATGCCATCAGCGGAATGGTCATGGAAGGAGGTGACTCATGCACATGACTGAGCACATCTGCCTTTGCTCGTGGTTGTCCAAAAAATGTAAGGAACAACAAACGGAACATATAAAATGCCGTGAGCAAGGAAGTGAGTAATGCGAAAGCCCATATCACAATGCTATGTTCAAATGCTTTCGCTAAGATTTCATCTTTTGAAAAGAATCCGGCAAAAGGTGGAATACCGGAGATGGCCAATACACCAATAACAAATACGGCAAATGTGATGGGCAGAAGTTTACGCAAGCCGCCCATCTGACGAATGTCTTGTTCCCCTTGCAATCCGTGAATCACGCTGCCCGCAGCCAGGAACAACAATGCCTTGAAGAAAGCGTGTGTAGCCATGTGAAAGATACCGCTGGTGTAAGCACCCAGTCCCAATGCTACGAACATCAATCCCAATTGACTCACCGTAGAGTAAGCCAATACTTTTTTAATGTCCGTTTGTGCCAATGCAATGGTGGCAGCAAAAAGAGCGGTGATGATTCCTACCAGTAAAATCAATCCAAGGCTGGTGGGCGACAGTGTGTACAAAATGTTATTTCTCACCACCATGTAAATGCCGGCTGTCACCATGGTAGCTGCGTGGATCAGTGCAGAAACAGGTGTAGGTCCGGCCATTGCGTCGGGAAGCCAGGTGTACAATGGAATCTGTGCACTTTTTCCCATGGCGCCAACAAACAATAAAATTGTGATGAGTGTGAGCATTTCCGAACCACCACTGGCCGCAGCGGCATTCAATACCTTCGAATACTCGATGCAGCCGAACTGAACAAAGATGAGAATCACCGCCACGATCAAACCCAAATCGCCAATGCGATTCATGATAAAGGCTTTGTTAGCAGCAGCGGTGTAGTCGTTATTCTTAAACCAAAACCCGATCAGCAAGTACGAACACAAGCCCACACCTTCCCAACCCACAAACATCAGCAGGTAGTTGGAGCCCATGACGAGCAAAAGCATGAAGAAGACAAACAAATTCAGATACGAGAAAAAACGATTGTGTCCTTCATCGTCGTGCATGTAGCCGATGGAATAGACGTGAATCAAAAAGCCCACGCCGGTGATGATCAACAGCATGAAGGATGAGAGTGGATCAATCAGAAAACTAATCGATGCTGAAAAGTTTGCTGTCGCAATCCAAGTGAACAGCTCCACATGAAGACTGCGCTGATCGGGAGTCAGCGAAAGCAAATTGAAAAACAAAACCACTGCCGTCACAAAAGAGAAAAGTACGGAGCCGCTGGCTACCACAGCTGTCACTCCTTTCGAAAGACGTTTGGTATTCAGCGCAATGAGCAAGAAGCCCAGCAAAGGAAAAAGCGGAACCAAACTTATCAGTATACTCGAGCTTACCATTTCAATCGGTTCAAAATATTAATATCCGTTGTTTTTGTGTTGCGATACATCAGCATCAAAATCGCGAGTCCCACCGCTACTTCGGCTGCCGCTACGGCCATGATAAAAAATACGAACACCTGACCTGACGCATCGCTGTAGTAATTCGAAAAAGCCACGAGCAACAAATTCACCGCGTTTAGCATCAATTCAATGCACATAAAAATGACAATAGCATTTCTACGATACAAAACGCCCAACACACCTATGGTGAAAAGAGCTGCGCTCAGCCAGAGGTAGTAGTCGAGTGGTATTCCTTGTGCAGTTTTCATTGCCTTATCTTTTATCGCTAAGCGATTATTTAGCTAACAGTTTTTCTATTTGAATTAATTCTTTTTCTAGGTTTTTCAATTCTTTGAATACACCCGTTGAAATAGTATACAAGCCGAACTTCACTGGATTGTATTCATCTCGTAGATTGTTTCTGTCTTTGTATTGAATAAATATCTCCTTGTTCAAATTTATGAAGTAGTATTGAATGACATGCTTCTTGGCGGTGACCTGCGTTAAGCGCTTGCCGTTCAAATCTGAAATATAAAGATCATGATCATCTCCAGCGTTTAGTTTTCCATCCTTATTGGTATCCTCAAACCCAATGCGGTAACCTATATTCTTAACCGTTGTATCTACTTCATTCTCATTCCTATAAGCAAAACGAAAAGAATATCCGGCATCTGATATTTCTGAGATGGAGGCTTTACGATCCAACAACTTTCCAATGGGTTCGTAGTCCTTGTTCAAAAACAAGACATTTATGTAGTTGAAATTACCCGGATCAAAATCCCCTGAACTGTCACGAGCTGACCATGCGTCTTTGGCTTGTTGGTATGTCAATGCAGAAATAGACAGAAACATGTTGGTCGAATTATAAATTAGCTTCGGTTCCTCATAACTAATGCCCTGAAGAACTAGACTATCCCTCTTAGCCTTCTCCAGTTCTTCTCCCACAATGATACTTTCCGGTTCGCTTGGATAGTAATCGCTTGATCGGTTCGCATAATAGCTGTAAATGAAAAACGCGACAAATATCGGGATTACGATACCGTTGATGATAGCTAATATTTTTATAAATCTATCCATTTAACTACGAGGCATTCTTACCCTCTTCTTCATTTTTTCCCAGCATCACCGCACCGATCATTGCTACCAATAAAAGCACCGAAGATATTTCGAAGGGTAACAAAAATTCTTTAAACAATATACGTCCCATGTCTTTCACCGAGCCTACTTCCACTTGCTGAGGTTGCACCATCATTTGTTCGCTTCCGCGGATCGATCCGACCAACACAACTAACAGCAACCCTGCGCTAATGGTGCCTGCCAATTTCATAACCGTGGACTTATGCGCGTCTGATTCATGGTTTAAGTTGAGCAACATGATCACGTATAAAAACAATACCATGATTGCTCCGGCATATACGATGACGTGCACTGCTGCGAGGAACTGCGCATTGAGCAATACATAATGTCCGGCAATGGCGAAGAAAGTGATGATGAGATACAACACACTGTGTACCGGGTTTTTGGAAAACACCACCATCAGCGCGCTGAGCACCGCCACAAAAGACAAAAAGTAAAACAGGTTATTCGTGAATGTCATCTTATCGGTTGTGCGAAAGTTTTTTGTGTTGTTTAAACTCCAGTACTTCGGGAGTCTGGCGCTTGGTGACATCGATGCGCTCATTCACAGGTTCCACCAATTTATCTTTTCCGTAAATAAAGCTATCGCGATCATAATCGGTGGTAACGATGCGATCGGTTAAAAATATCGCTTCCTTCGGGCAAGCCTCTTCACACAGTCCACAGAAAATGCAGCGCAGCATGTTGATCTCATAGGTGGCTGCATATTTTTCTTCGCGGTATAAATTCTCTTCGCCTTTCTTTCTTTCGGCCGCTACCATAGTAATAGCTTCGGCAGGGCACGCCACGGCACACAGTCCGCAAGCAGTGCAACGCTCTGCTCCTTTGTCATCGCGCTTCAGCACGTGCATACCGCGATAGATCTCGCTAAACTCGCGGGTCTTCTCAGGATAACGCACCGTAGCATGTTTCTTGAACATGTGCTTGATGGTGATCATCACTCCTGAAAGGATGGCCGGAAGATAGATCTTCTCTAGGAAGGTCATCTTCTTCTCGGAAACAACTTTCGATCGGTTGGTTAATCGTTCCACTAGCCTCTATTGTTTAACAAAATGAATAATCCGGTTATCAACAAGTTACCGATGGCCAAAGGCAACAAACCTTTCCATCCTAAATTCATCAACTGATCGTAGCGGAAGCGCGGGATGGTCCAGCGTATCCACATGAAAAAGAAGATGAAGAAAACAATTTTACCAAACAGCACCGCGGTGCCGATGATGGTGATTGCATTTTGGCTTAAGCCCAGATCGTGCATGAATGGAAAATTGTAGCCACCAAAAAACAGCGTAGCCATGATGGCGGAGGAAATAAACATGTTGATGTATTCGGCGAACAAATACAATCCGAGTTTCATGCTGCTGAACTCGGTGTGATAACCACCCACCAATTCCGTTTCGCACTCGGGTAAGTCGAACGGAGCACGGTTACATTCCGCGAAAGCGCAAATGATAAAAATCAAAAAGCTAAGGGGTTGATAGACCACATTCCAAAAATTCCAGTTGCCACCTACACCACCGGTCTGATACTCACAAATTTCTTTCAGGCTGAGGGTGCCCGTCATCATCACCAGCGCGATGATGGAAAGTCCCATGGCAACTTCGTAGCTGATCATTTGTGCCGAAGCACGAATCGCACCCAACAACGAGAATTTATTGTTGGAGGCCCAACCGCCAATCATAATTCCATACACGCCGATAGAAACCACACCAAACACGTAGAGGATGCCGATGTTCACATCCGTGATTTGAAGGCTGTAGTTTATTCCATCGATGTTGATGAGATTTCCCCAGGGAATCACTACGCCGGTCATCAAGGCAGTGATCATAAAAAGACTCGGACCCAGTACGAACAAAAATTTATTAGAAACCTCGGGGGTGATCTCTTCCTTCATAAATAATTTCAACCCATCGGCCAGCGGTTGGAGTAAACCAAACGGGCCTGCACGATCGGGGCCGAGGCGGTCTTGCATGAAGGCCGCTACTTTGCGCTCGGCATAGGTCGAGTACGCTGCCATGAAAAGAGAAATGGCAAATACTGCTAGAATCAATATTACTTTAAAAAGCAAAAGCGTCATTTTCTTTCTTTTATAAAATTGACAATTGACACACCGCCATTGGCAACTCTCAATACAAACTTATAAACCTTATCTCAAGAGAACCTCAAAAAACCTTTCTCTTAATCACCTCAACACTAACCCTTGCATAGAGAAGGGTGTAATGTGTTTTTAGAGGTTCTCTTACTATTTCAAATCCTAAATCAAAAATCCTAAATCAAAAATCTTAAATCAGAAATCTTAAATCAGAAATCTTAAATCCCAACTACATCTTCTCCTTCAAAGCCAACGGCAATGGTTTTCCTTTTTGGAATTCAATCTGCCGTTCAATTTCTTTTTTCAATGTGAGTAAATCCGTTTTCTCATAATGGTTTTGTGCAATGACTGAATTACGTTCGATGTGGCGCGGGCCTTCAATTGTCCAATCGGCTACATTCTTATGATCGTAGCGGCACTCATTGCAAATAAATTCTTTCACCTCACCGTACTGATCTTTGCGCGCAGTAACACGCAGCACTTCATTGTCTTTCATCCACAACACCGTCTTGCCACTGCACTTGGTGCATGAGCGATGTGCATCCATTGGCTTGGTAAACCACACTCTGCTTTTGAAGCGGAAGGTTTTATCGGTCAACGCGCCTACCGGACAAACATCAATCATGTTGCCGGAGAAATCATTGTCAACTGCCTTTTCAATATACGTGCTGATCTCCGAAGCATCGCCCCGGTTCAATACACCATGCACACGGTTGTCGGTGAGTTGATTGGCAACCATTGTACAGCGATAACACAAGATGCAGCGCGTCATGTGCAACTTGATTTTATCGCCAATATCTATCTTCTCAAATGTTCTGCGTTCTTCTTCGTAGCGTGTAGTCGAAGCGCCATGCTCGTAGGCCAGATTTTGCAAGTCGCACTCACCGGCCTGATCGCACACGGGGCAATCCAACGGGTGATTGATCAATAGAAATTCAACTACTCCCTTTCTTGCTTCCAATACTTCCGGTGAAGTTAGGTTTTGTACCACCATGCCATCGGCTACGGGTGTCGAGCACGATGCAACCAACTTAGGAATCGGGCGAGGATCTTTGCCGGAGCCTTGTGCTACTTTCACCAAGCACACCCGACACTTTCCTCCACTGCCTTTCAAACTGGAATAATAACACATGGCCGGAGGAACGGATGCTCCGCCTAACTGACGCGCGGCATTCAAAATGGTGGTGCCATCGGCCACTTCAATCTCTACTCCGTCTATCGTTACTTTCGCCATTTTTCTAATTCAATTTTTTAACTCAGTTACCTCTTTTTGCCACGAAGACACAAAGGCACGAAGTCTTGTTCTATGCCATTACCAATTGCTTGCTCGACACAAAGGGTTCAATTTCAAAATGCTTCGGGTTCTTCACTTTCTCCGGATACTTCACATGGTATTCAAACTCTTCGCGGAAGTGACGAATCGCGCTGGCTACCGGCCACGCAGCCGCATCGCCCAGCGGACAAATCGTATTTCCTTCAATCTTCTTTGCTACATCTACCAACAAATCGATATCACTCATTTGTCCATGACCATGCTCGATGCGATGTAAAACTTTTTCCATCCATCCGGTTCCTTCGCGACACGGGCTGCACTGACCACACGACTCGTGGTGATAAAAGCGTGCGAACGTCCACAAGTTGCGCACGATGCAGGTTGTTTCATCCATCACAATAAATCCACCTGACCCCAACATGGTGCCACTGATAAATCCTCCTTCGGCCAACGACTCATACGTCATCAACCGTGGTTCGCCTTTCGCGGTTTTTAAAATTAACTCCGCAGGTAAAATCGGAACCGAAGAACCGCCTGCCACTACGGCTTTCAATTTTCTTCCTTTCCAGATGCCTCCACAATATTGATCGGAATAAATAAACTCTTCTACCGGCAAGCCCATCTCAATTTCATACACACCCGGTTTGTTGATGTGACCGCTGGCTGAAATCAATTTCGTGCCGGTGCTTTTGCCCACACCTACTTTGGCATATTCATCGCCACCTAAGTTAACAATCGGAACGACAGCGGCAATAGTCTCCACATTGTTCACAACGGTAGGACTTGCATACAATCCCGCAATAGCAGGAAAAGGAGGTTTCAACCGCGGGTTGCCGCGCTTTCCTTCCAATGATTCGAGCAATGCTGTTTCTTCTCCGCAGATGTATGCACCTGCACCGGGATGCACATACAAATCCAACGAGTAATCGGTACCCAAAATATTCTTTCCTAAAAATCCGGCAGCATATGCTTCACGAATTGCCTTCTCTAAAATCTGCAACACATACATGTACTCGCCACGGATGTAGATGTATGATGTCTTGGCACCCAACGCATAACTCGATGTGATCATTCCCTCCACCAACAGGTGCGGAATTTTTTCCATCAGGTAACGATCTTTAAATGTACCCGGCTCACTCTCATCGGCATTGCACACGAGATAGCGGGGCTTATCGGATTTGCGATCTAAGAAACTCCATTTCATGCCAGCCGGAAAGCCTGCACCGCCACGTCCGCGCAAACCCGAATTCTTCACCTGCTCCGTCACCTGATCGGGTGTCATCGTCTTCAATGCTTTTTCCACCGAAGCATAGCCGCCCATCTTCCGGTAGACTTCGAATGTTTCGATGCCCGGCACTGCAATATGTTCTAATAGCAACTGGCGTCCCATTTATCCTACATTAATTTCCGTTGGCCTCAAATATGAACTTCTCTTTTGCTTCGTTAATTTTTCGATCAGCACTTCCACACTTTCTTCGGATAAGTTTTCGAAGAAGGTAGCACCGCACTGCAACATGGGCGCTGTACCACATGAGCCCAGACACTCCACCGTTTTCAAGGTGAACTTTCCATCGGCGGTGGTCTCTCCTACTTTGATATTTAATTTCTGTTCAATGCGCTTCACAATATCTTCGGCACCGCGCAGCCAGCAAGGGCCGGTGCGACAAACTTCCAACAAATGATTACCGACAGGCTCTAAATTGAACATAGTGTAGAAAGTGGCTACCTCATACACTTCAATCGGTTTGATTTGTAACAGAGACGCTACATAATCCATCACGGCAGGGCTTAACCATCCGTCAAATTCGCTTTGCGCCAAATGGAGTAGTGGCAGCAATGCAGATTTTTGTTTTCCTTCCGGATAACGGCCAATGATTTCTTTCGCAAGCGAAAGTGAGCTGTCTGAAAATTGTATCGTATCCTTTTCTGTCGCCATTAGCTTTTAACTACTAACTATCAACTTCTAATTTTTAACTTTTATCTTCCCTACGCATCCAACTCTCCGGCAATTACATTCATGCTACTCATGGTGAGAATGGCATCCGATAACATCGAGCCTTTCACCATTTCGGTGTACGCCTGATAATAAATAAAACACGGTCTGCGGAAGTGCAAACGGAACGGTGTTCGTCCTCCATCGCTGATCAGGTAAAAACCCAATTCACCATTGCCGCCTTCTACACTATGGTATACTTCTCCTTTCGGAACATCGGTTTCTCCCATCACAATTTTAAAGTGATAGATGAGTGACTCCATGTTGTTGTACACTTCTTCTTTGGGTGGCAAATAAAAATCCGGCACATCGGCATGGAAAGGTCCGGCAGGTAGTTTATCAATCGCCTGACGGATGATGTTTAGGCTCTGCCACATTTCTGCCTGACGCACCATGAAGCGATCATAGGTATCGCCTTGCGTACCTACCGGCACAGTGAAATTAAAATCTTCGTAGGATGAATACGGATTCATCACACGCACATCGTAATCTACACCGGCAGCACGTAAGTTGGGGCCCGTGAATCCATAGTTCAATGCACGCTCGGCTGTAATGCCGCCCACACCAATGGTACGATCCATGAAAATGCGATTGCGCACCAACAGCTTCTCAAACTCTTTTAAAACTTCCGGAAACTCTTTTAAAAACTTTTCAATTTTCGCCCACGCTTTTGGTGAGAAGTCTCTTTCAAATCCACCGATGCGTCCCAAGTTTGTTGTAAGACGGGCACCACAAATTTCTTCATAGATTTCGTACACATGCTCACGTTGCTGAAACATATACACAAATCCGGTTAGTGCTCCGGTGTCTACACCAATCACCGCATTGCAAATCAAGTGATCGGTAATGCGTGCTAACTCCATGATGATCACGCGCAGGTACTGTACACGCTTGGGAATTTCCACACCCAATAATTTCTCCACTGTCATGTGCCAACCAATGTTGTTGATGGGCGCTGAACAATAATTCATGCGGTCGGTAATGGGTGTGATCTGGTAGAAGGGTCTGCGTTCGGCCAGTTTTTCAAAAGCACGATGAATGTAGCCTATGGTGGATTCTGCTTCTACGATTACCTCGCCATCCATCTTCAGCACGTTTTGAAAAATGCCGTGCGTGGCAGGGTGCGTAGGACCGAGATTGAGATACGAATACTGTTTCTCTTCGGGTGGTACTATCGGTGATATGGAATCTTCGGCTCGCATTTATCTTCCAAAAAGGGCATCGTTTTTATCTTCACGCGTCTGATCTTCCAAGGGGAATTCTTTCCGCAACGGAAAAAAGATCATGTCTTCTACATTTAAAATCCGCTTCAGGTTGGGATGACCAATGAACGTCACACCAAAGAAGTCGTACGTTTCGCGCTCCATCCAATTCGCAGCCGAAAATATCCCCGTAAGGGTAGGAACCTGTGGCTGATCGGCAGGTAAAAATATTTTCAAGCGAATGCGTTGGTTGGTTCTCAGATTGTGCAACTGATACATTACCGCGATTTGATTTTGATCGGGGTAATGGATGCCACACAAGGTGGTTAAAAACTGAAATTGCAATTCGTTGTGCGAATAGAGCAATTGAATAATGTCGATGATGCGCTCGGGCTTGAAGGTGATGGTGAGCAGTTGATACGGCTGCTCGATGTGAACGATTTCACTTTCAAATTCCTGGCGGATGATGCTGATAATGGCGTCTGTCTTACTCGATTCCATATTTATTCAGCATGGCTTTGTATTCCGGCGAATTTCTTCTGCGCAGCGACTCATTGCCTATGAGGTCTTGTATTTTTAAAATGCCATCGATGATTTGCTCAGGGCGCGGCGGACAACCCGGCACATACACATCTACCGGAATGATGCGGTCGATGCCTTGCAGCACACTGTAGGTATCAAAAATACCTCCGCTGGAAGCACACGCTCCTACTGACAATACCCAGCGTGGTTCGGCCATCTGCTCATACACCTGGCGCAACACAGGCCCCATTTTTTTCGCGATGGTTCCCATCACCATCAGCAAGTCGGCCTGACGGGGAGAGAAGCTCAAGCGTTCCGAACCAAAACGGGCTAAATCATAATGCGCACCCATGGTGGCCATGAACTCGATACCGCAGCACGAAGTGGCAAACGGCAACGGCCAAATGGAATTTTTACGAGCCAGGCCCACTACTTTATCTAAACTAGTCGCGAAGAATCCAGCACCTTCGATGCCATCGGGTTTCTCGCTTACCAACACAGTATTCAATTTTACAGTCTCCATGCTATTCCCACTTTAGCGCACCGCGTTTGATGATATAAAACAAACCCACCAGCAAAAAGGATATAAACAAAATCATTTCGATGAAGCCTGGCACCCCTAACTCTTTGAACATCACCGCCCACGGATACATGAAAATGACCTCCACATCAAAAAGCACAAATAAAATGGCCACCAGAAAATATTTGATGGAGAACGGAACACGTGCGTTGCCTTGTGGCTCGATACCGCACTCAAATGAATCTAACTTAATCTGGCTTTTTCGCTTCGGGCCGAGGAGATGCGTAGCAACCATGGTCACCACCACAAAACTCAGCGCGACCAAAAACATGAGGGCAATCGGGTAATAATCTTGGAGATGTTGTTGATCCATACCTGCCATTAACAAGAGTGGCCAAAGTTAGTTTAAGAAATCGACATGAATGGAAGAATTCATCCAATTATGCCTGAATTTTGAACGAATTGTCTCCAGCCTCTCTATTGCACACGATTGTTGTTATTCCTGAATGATCAATCGCGATGCAATCGTCCCTTTTGGAGTTTGAATGACCACGATATGAATGCCGGTGGGCAAATGAGAAATGTCGAGTTCGGTAGTATTTTCAGTTAATGCTACTTGAAAAAGCGCTCGGCCTGTAACATCCATCATTTGTAAACTAGCTCCCGTGCTTGCATGTACTATTTGAAGCTTCTGTCGCTTGCTGACGGGATTGGGGTATAGTTGTGTAGAAGTCAAAGCGGGTTCTATACCCGTCACTGTATTCGTAAAATATTTCACCGCCAATTGAAATGCGTCGTTTCCGATTTTCTTGCCGATCAACCGGCCGGGAATATCATCGGCTGGCGGATGGATGCCCCCCCAGATGCGTGATAGGCTGCTCTGATCAGATGCATCTTTGTAACGTGCCCACTGCAATTTCACATCTACACTTGGGCCTTCTTCAAACACCAGGTATTCATTTTTCTTTGCTACAAACTCTCCCAGCCCTCCTGGAAAATAGTCATCGCCTGTGAGTTGGGTGAGCACCTCGGCGCCGGCACTGGAATAGGTAGAGTGCCCTGAAATGTATCCCGCAAAGGGAGGCGTGACAAACGAAGGGCGCTGATACGGAAACCAGTTTTCAGCCAGAATCCACCCCACCCCTGCCTCGTCCGTAGCCGGATTGGCGATGTACGAAGGCCCGCGCCACGTGTAGAGTTTTATTTTGTTCACATGCTGACCGTCCAGTCCGGCCAGCGGGTCACCTTCTTTCACTTGCTCGACCAGACCGGGTTGCAAGGGTATGCCTGCCGGATGGTAGCGAGGCTGTGATGGATTGCTTGACTGCCCTTTGTCGGCCATGAAGCGAATGGCTGAAATAGGGCGCACGCCATCGTAGTATCCTTTGATGCCCCAGGCGGTGATGGCCACGTCGTGAAGGGCACCGCCCATGGTGAGATATGCTTTCACATCCCACTCCAGATTATCCATTTTGGCGCCCGTGCCTTGAAATTTTCTCTCGAAGAGCGGATGATCGCTCACGTAATTCAGCAATGTGAACCAATGCCCCGGTGGTGTTTCTGATTTGGGACCATCGGCCCAAAACTCGGCGAGCACACGCGTGTAGTCCCCGCGCGGCACCACCTGCGGCGCGTAAGGTTGCCCTGTTTTCGGGTTGATGGTGTAACCTTTTCCAATATCACCACCGGCGGTGAGTTTATAAAAATTGCGGTAGCCAGCAACAGTTGTGGGATAATCGTTCAATGCGATATTGCCTAAAGAGGCCGGGGAAATATCGACCTTCACTCCATCGGCCGGACTAAGATGCGAAGCCCAGATAGAAACCAATGAGAAGCCCCACTTGTACTCAGCAGATTGCCCTGTGCTGTTGACAGGATCAAGCTGAGGTGGTACGCCGGGATCGTGGTAAACAATGTAGTCGTGGCCGTTTCGGTTCTTCACTTTTTTATCGGCTGTCTTCAATGCAAATGGAACTACGTTTCCCCACTCCGGGCTCAAAAACGGAGGTGTGTTGCCTTGCACGTTTCCGTTTTGATCGATGAACACTTGCAGCTTCAATGGCTGCCAGCGATTGCAGTCGATCATGTTTTGGCTGCCCGGCAAATCGGTGCGCAGCACATCGTTGATCGGTTGATAAAACAGATTGGCATACCCGCCACTTTCGTTGGCACCGTCTTGCAAGCCGAACTCAATTATTTTTTGTGCGATGTAGTTGCCGAGCGCTGCCGGTTTGCCTTGTGCGTAATCAGTTGAGACATACGACTCATCGTAGCCGAGTTGACGAAAGAGCAATTGCATATCGGGCACTGAAGTAGCAGCACCCGGCGAATTTTTGAAGCGATGCATGAGCAATCGGAAGGCGGCATAGCTGATGGCTTCGTCGCGCGCAGCAGCCACATCCGTGGGTGTAGGCACGCCACTGAAGGGTGTGATGAAACCATTGATATTTTGATCGAGCAGGAAAGTGGTAGCCTCGGTGGAGTAAGCCGCCCACGCATCGTACACGGCCACCGAGAAATGGAAAAAGTTGCGTGCATGCACCGTAGGCCGCGCAAAGTCAGAGCGGATGGAGTTGATGAGCACTTCGTTCCACTTGCGTGCGGTGGAGTGGTATTGCACATTGTAGTCTTGAGGGCTAGGTGGAGTTTTGGTTACCAGCCCGGAGGCACGGCTCAGCACTTGTTGAAAGCTAGTAGCTTGAAACGGAGCAAAGGATTCTTTTTCGATGGCCAGGTAGCGTGTATCGGCGGCTACGTTGGTAAACGTTTCGGTGGTCCCGTTCGGCCAGCGTATGCTCACTTCATCGACTTGTGTGAAGGTGCCTAAGCCGAAGTGAAGCGTGTAACTGTTTTGCGAGGCGTACCCGGAGCCAACATTTACTTCGTCCATGAGTGTTTCGCCATTCACTTTTACTTTTACCGAAGCACCTACGGCAAATTTGTTGGATGCAGTGCCTGCCAATGTCAGTTGCAGCCAATGACCTGCGTTTGGTTCCGTGTTTTGAAAAATCTGCAAACCCCCGCCGGCAGAGTTGCCCACTACGATGTCGATTAATCCATCGCGATTAAAATCACCGCTGGCTGCGCCATAACTTGCTTTGCGCGATTCGAGCGCCGCCGGTGTGGCATTGGTGAAGGTGGTGCCTTGCTGATTTTTGTACAGCTTGTTGGGATACTTCGAATAGCCATAGTCATTAACCATGTAGATGTCGCTGAAGCGATCGTTGTCGTAGTCCAGGCTTACGGTGCCCCAACTCATGCCGTAATCATCTACCTTCCACTGGGCAGCCTGGTTCGCGTAGGTGCCGTCGGGTTTGGAGAGCATCAGAAAATTATTGTACAAGTTAGTGACATAAAAATCGTATTTGCCATCGCGGTTGAAGTCGGCAAAGTCAATGCCCATGCCATCACCTTTTACGTTGAGGCCCAGTGTTGTGCTTATCTCGTCAAATTGTGCGTTGCCTTTGTTTCGGAAAAACGTGTTTACATCGCCATCAAAAACGAGGTACATATCCAGATCGCCATCATCATCCTGATCAAGGAGCAATCCGCCCATTGAATTTTTCTTGCTGGTGGCTCCGCTTCCAACAATCTGGTTGCGGAATTGGTATGCTCCGAAATTCAAAAACAATTCGTTGTCGCTGGAGAAGTTGTTGGAGTACACATCCAACCATTGATCGCCATTCAAATCGCCAACCAACAGTCCGTAGGCGCGCGCGGTACTGGCCAGTCCGGTTTGGGCAATGCTTTCGGTAAAGGTGCCGTTGCCGTTGTTTTTAAAAAACAACGATTTTCGGTAGCCGGAAATCATTACATCGAGCCAGCCATCGTTGTTGGCATCGAACCACACGGATAGTTCGCTGTCGGCTTTCACATCGAGGCCGACCGACTGCGCTACTTCCTGAAATTGAAAATTACCATCGTTTCGGTAGAGGCGATTGGCCGAGGCCAATCCGCCACACACATAGATATCGTCATCACCATCATTGTCATAATCGATGATGGCCACTCCGCGGTTGGAGGTGGCACTGAACAAGCTATTGCCGCTGGATATTTCCTGAAAGCTGGCTTGTGAAAGCGCCTGTTGGGACAACAGAATGCACGCAAAAAATACGAACCGATACATAAAATACGATTGCTCTATTTAAAACCTAACCTCACCTCTAATCCTACAGAGGAATTTTATTTTTACCTCGGGTCTAGATCTACAAGATAAGAAGTAAGAGGTGATTAACTTCAACTACCTATTCAAATATACAATCTGCGAAGAACATGTATCAAAAAAATCTTTCAGATACGAGTTCTAGACTAAAAGGAACTTACTTTGCGTCATTGAAGTTAACCGATCTGATTCTTTACTAACTATGTCCAAACCCGTCTCCGCTCCCAAAAATAAAGTAACCATAGGTCATGTTTTTAAAACCATTGTATGGCCCCGCCGAAAGTTGCTGTTCATTGGTCTGATTCTCATTTTCATACGAAGCGCTGCCGGTATTGTGCCTCCCTGGTCTACCAAATCATTTTTGGATGATATTCTGGTAAACCACCAGATGGATAAACTACCCTTGCTATTAATAGTTGTATCCATAGCTATTTTAATTCAGACAGTTACTTCATTTTTACTAACACAAATTTTAAGTGTGGAAGCGCAGCACCTGATTTCGGTTTTGCGCTCGCGTGTACAAAAACATTTGCTTCGCTTACCCATCCGTTTTTTTGATAATCAGAAATCCGGTGCACTGGTATCGCGCGTGATGAACGATGTGGAAGGGGTGCGCAATCTGGTTGGCACAGGCCTTGTGCAGTTGATTGGTGGTGTACTTACAGCGCTCATTTCTGTTGTTGTGCTCATCAACATCAATGCGAAAATGACGCTGTTTGTGTTGTTGCCCATGTCCATCTTTGGGGTGATCACGCTCAAAGCCTTTTCAATCATTCGCCCGGTATTTCGTGAACGCGGAAAAATTACAGCCGAAGTAACCGGTCGCCTGACAGAAACATTGAACGGGGTGCGTGTGATCAAAGGATTCAATGCAGAACCTCAGGAGATAAAAGTTTTTGAACGCGGTGTTGAACTATTGTTTAAAAATGTAAAGAAGAGTTTGACGTCGACCAGTTTTGTAACCAGTGCAGGTACCTTCTTAGTGGGCATGGCGAGTGTGGGCATTATGGGATTGAGCGGTCACTTCAATCTTAGTGCAGGCGAATTTCTTCAGTTCACGATGTTTATGGTGGTTATGATTGCGCCTATCTTGCAGATGAGCAACATTGGCAGTCAGCTGACGGAAGCATTTGCGGGACTCGATCGCACTGAAGAGTTGATGAATATGCCCATTGAAGATGACGGCACAGTGCGCACAATAAAAATCGGAATGATTCAAGGTGACATGGAATTTAAGAATGTGTCGTTTGCCTACGAAGAAGGCAAACCAGTGTTGAAGAACATCGACTTCAAAGCGCCGGCCGGCTCGGTGACAGCTCTTGTGGGAACATCCGGCTCGGGCAAGACAACGATTGCCGGCCTGACCGCCTCGTTTCTGAATCCGGATAGTGGAACCATTACCATCGATGGCATTGACATGAGCACCGTTTCGCTCGACAGCTACCGGAGTCAACTGGGTGTGGTGTTGCAAGACGACTTTTTGTTTGAAGGCACCATCCGCGAAAATATTTTGTTTCCGCGCCCGCATGCTACTGAAAATGAATTGAAGAGTGCCGTGCACGCAGCTTTCGTGCATGAGTTCACGGATCGCTTTGAATTAGGCCTCGACACGGTGATTGGTGAGCGTGGTGTGAAACTTAGCGGCGGTCAACGCCAGCGCATTGCCATTGCACGCGCCATCCTCGCGAACCCGCGCATTCTCATTTTAGATGAAGCTACTTCCAACCTCGACACGGAAAGCGAAAGCTTTATTCAGGACAGTTTAAAAACATTGATGCAAGGACGTACTACGTTTGTAATTGCCCACCGCCTCAGTACCATCCGCCAGGCCGACCAAATCTTAGTCATCGAAGATGGCCAGATTGCCGAGCGCGGTAAGCACGAAGAGCTGATCGAAAAGAAGGGACGGTATTTTCAGTTGTACACGTATCAGGCGAGGATTTAAGTTGCTGGATACTGGTTGCAGGTTGCTGGATATTGGATACTGATTACTGGTCTGACGAAAGAAGTCGCCTTAGTGATTGAGAAATTTGTTTTCGATTCCCGCTTTTATCTCTTCATAATCTTTAGAATGACAAAAGCCTAACTTTACTTGATCTTTTGGTGCTGTTGAGTACTGACCATCCATTTTGTGCAGTGTATGTAAAATATCTGGCAGGGATTTTTCAAAGGAAAAAATACACAGGTGCTTATGCCCATCATTTACACAATTCAATGGCAACCAGGCCTCGTGAATAGATTGTGTGAGTTGAAAGTCAATCCTAAGAAATTCGTTCGGGTTGGCTAGATGGAATATCACTTCAAACTTTTTGGGTATGTCAAAGTCAGCATAGGCATACAGCGTAAATACGGCGATTTCATTTTCTCTACGCGTCCAATTAACAAATCGGTTATACGCTTCTCCTTTTTGTCTATCACAACGTTTTACGCATTCGGATTGCCAAATCGCAATCGCATTGTCGGAAAAGAATTCTTCGGCGAATAAAAATCGCTCGCTGGGTTTACACTGTTCTTCAGTTCTCATGGTATTCTTCTGTCAACTTACACAAAATTGATCTGAAGGGTTTCATCAATCTTTGAGAAAATTTGTGCTAAATCGATATTGTGCTAAGAATAAATTTAAGGTTGGTGCTAAATAGCACAAGCGGGACGCTTGCGCTGGAAAGAGCTGTAGGTTACTGGTTGCAAGTTGCAAGTATTGTCGTTTGTAGTGCGGTAAACACTGACCAACCAAAGCGACTTCCTTGTCACTCGATAAGTTTTAGTTGCTTTGCCAAGGCAATATCTGTTGTTACGAGCAGGTTGTCCATTAAACCGTAAACTCCATTCCCGTCGTCACTTTTAAATTCAGCCGCACTTACAATAATTGTCTTTCCATTTTTCATTTTGATTTCAAATGTCTGCGGATAAGTTGTATAAACTTTGTTTGTGCCGTCAAGATTTGAAGCCCAAGTTTCTTTCCAAATTATTTTAAAGTCAACGATGCTTTCATTTAAGGTTTGCCTCTGGTTGCTATTTTCACCGATCAGTTTCTTTCACAAGTGTTCCTCATCGTTGCTAATCAACTACTGAAATTTCCATTGATCGACATACTTCATAAAAATCTTGGCAATGTTGCGCGCATCGTCTATTCCTCGGTGATGGATTCCTTCCAATTTAATTCCTTCCAACGCTAAGGCATTGCTCATGCCGATTGCGCGTGGCAACTTTCGTATTTGTCCGTGTTGTTGCTTGAGGTTGATATGCCGATTAAGCCATGCAGTATCCAATTGAAAAATAGCGCAATCACTTTCAAATTGTTTGCGATCGTAAAAACCCCATGAGCAGAGCCAATAGTTTTGCGCATCGCAATCAATCCATGCTTTGAATTTTTCAATGACAACATTAAAGTGCTCTGCACGATCTACGTCTTCCTGTTGGATGGAAGTGAGTTGCTTACAGAAGTCGCTGAGGATGGGATTTTTCAATGGCTTGATAAAGCTAGAAAACTCAGAAATGATTTCACGTCGGTCATTGATCTTGAGCGCTCCGATTTCAATCGTTTCGTTCTGGCTTTTATCGAATCCTTCCCAGCAGGTTGCTTCGAGGTCAAAGATGATATAGTTCATTTAATAAATATGTAGGTAAAAGTAATAAAATTTGGTTTTTGAAATGTGGGGATATAGCTAGTGGCACATGGGGGCTAAATAGCACAAGCGGGACTAAATAGCGCAAGCGGGACGCTTGCGCTAGAAAGAGCCAGAGGAATTTATCTTCCAGTTTCCTTTATCTTAATTTGATATTGACTTAAACAGTCTTGAAAAACCGGCATAAGAATAGGCTGTTGTTCTTCTATTGATTTGTCAATTATTTCAAGATATTCAGTCTTCGTAAATCGTGACATTATTTTATCGTTCGAACAGTTACAGTATTCCCGAGTAAGGTCAGGATATCTTATCCCCATATCTTTTGAATCACGAATACAGTTTTCCACAAGCACTTTTCTGTCAGCATCAGTCCACTCTTCTTTTGCCTTTTGTGATTGCTTTAAATTATTTACTCCTGTGTATATTCCATAACTTGAGCCAAGAATTACTAATACAATAATCCAATGCTTTCCTGCCATAAAACTCTTCTTGTCTGCTTGCGCTGTCATTATCAAGATAATTGAACTATAAATTTAAAATTTTTTGATGCTTGGCTCGCGTGAGAAGAGCTAAATACTCACTAAGACCAATAACATTCACTTATGACAACTACAGCAACTGATATCAACACTGCGTTTATTGCATCTCTGTCAAACCTAACTTTTTCTATTTCGATTACTATCTCTTCCGGATTTGAGGGAGCAACATCAGCCAAGATTGTCCCTGCTAAGAAATCGCCAAGTCTCCTTCTGGGGCTAATTAACAAGATCACTAATTCTATTGGAAACACTATCAACGTGAGGTTCCGAATTACGCACTGAACTTTACTGGCTGCCAAATTTGTCTTTTCATTTAATACCTGATAGCCCAGCATTCTGTGTACGGGGCTTTGTCCACCAAAAAAGTCTTTATTTATTGTAATTGCTAACAGGAAGTTAGATTCGATAATCATCTTCAAAATCCTAACGTTTTGCCCCTCAGAATATCCTAATATCAATGGTAAAAGAGCGAGGAGCATTAAATACGGAACAAAAACAGAAACTATATACCACATCTCTAACAGTAAAGTGGTAGCTCTTTTATTCCACTTCAATAACCAGAACTGATTGTTAAGGTATTTTCTGGTAAAGAAATTAAACAAAATAAATCGCACAATCCGCATGGTTATTAAATACGTTTAACTTTCATAATGGTGGTTAAATATGGACAAATAATTGAATCTGATTCTACAGCTACATACATTATTTCATAAAATTAATCTGAAATTCCTACTCAAGATAAAACGAGGACGTGAAATGTGTAGGGCAAGATCACCACACTACTTCATTTGTGTATTCCTTCTCTTTATAATCTTCAAAGTCCTTTAATTTCCTGAACTGCAGCGTAGTGACATCCAATATCCAGATCGCCGCATGCGGTGACCAAGGATCAATTAAAATCTCCACTGTCTTTTGGTCATATGTTCGAATGGCATGAATCCACCGCAGGTCTTCGTTTTCCATCCTCACAGTCTTTCCATATCTCCAAATCGTAAGGTGCTCTCCGGCTATGATTGCCCAATCATTATTTTTACTGATAAGGCCACACGATGGATCACCATAGAAATCATCATGAACCAACTCCTCCCCTATTCGCCTGTCAATTAAATAGGCGTCTTCGTAGATGTGTCCTATGAAATATTTATCGGTCTCATCAAGTATTCTCATATCAGGGTAATTAATTTTCATTTCACTTGGCATATCTTTTTCTCTTAAAAAGTCCGATTACTCTTTCGAGGACCATGATTAGTCCAAATAAAGATGCTTGCACCACAGGGGGTCACATGGGGGACGCTTGTGCTAGAGTGGGGTTTTTAGTCCGCGCGCTGTCGGTGTGCACGAAACCCAACTCATTATTCTTTAATCTGGTTTTCAATTTCAACGAAGTCCTTCTTGTCCCTTGTTTCAGTTATTTCAGTTATCTGAAATTTGGATTTGTCGAGTTTTTCGTCACCGATGATTCTTAAATAGTCGTCAATTACTTTTTTGTCGATGAGTATTTTTCCGTTTCCCGCCCAGTGCCGGTCTTCTCCGTTCTTCTTAATCCCAGAAATCCAGTATGAGTCCCCTGTCTCTATGTCGTAAAAGTTTGAACCAACTCCACGGCTCTTTTTAAATGCCTTATTGTTGAAATACACTGTCGTCTTTGTCCGCGAGAATGTAACGAGTCCAATCCATGCTGGTCCATTGTCCGAGTAGCCAGACTTTAATTCGATAAACATTAATCTCGTTTCCATAAATCAAAAGTCTTTGTATTTGTCGGCCCGAAATATTGCCGGCTTGGTACTTTCTATCCAAGAGCCAACCCAATTGCCTGCAACGCCTGCAAATTTGTGTTGGGCGGGATTTTCAGCACAAATGTTCATTCTGAGAAGTGAACTTACTGTAACCAAAAAACTGTCTGAGGAGCACGAAACCCGCCTATTGCAAATGTGCTGTTACCGGCTGGCGTTTTCAGTCCACGTACGTTATCTTTTAAATATTATTCTTTAATTCTAAACAGTTTGTCACTTTGTGACAACTTAACCGCAAAATATTCTTCCTTATTAATTTCGTCAGGAAGTTTGTCTTTGAGAATTGAAGCAACAAATTGAATGTTGTTTCTATTCACAAACTCTGCGATTTTTATCAATTGCTTATCATCCATTAATTCCTTTTTGTCGTTCAGTAAAAAATGCAAACAAGGAATGCTCTCTTCGTCTGCGAAAAGTGTGTATGACAAATCAAAGCAAGAAATTTCGCCTTGCTTTTTACCTGAACTCATATTAGCGTTGAATGAACTGAACTTGTATAACCTTTGCCCCTTGGTATTGGTAATAATGTCATATTTGACTGCATACTGTTCACCATAAAGTTCACTTGAAATTGAGGCAAAGTATTTATTGAATTTATTAAGTTGTGTTTTTACAACTAGCTCGAAGCTGTCGCTGAAAAGTTCGGTATCAATTTCACTTAATTGTTTGTTGAACTCTTTGATATTGGATTCAACCTCACTCAATTGTTGAATTATGTTTTCAAACTCGCCTTTCTTCCTGTGCTTTTCAGTAAGTTCTCCAATTACTTTTTCAAGTTCCTCAAACGAATCACTTTTTGAAATCGCATCCACTAATCCTTTTTCATCCGCAAGCAATCGTTTTAGTGAACTATTACTTTCTGAAATAGATCTTTCAATTGCTGGCAATTCTTTTGTGATAAATTTCACTTTTTCTTCAATCATCGTATTGTGAAATGCAACAAGGTCAGAGAATGATTTTTGGATTGTTGTGATTTTATTCGTGGCTTGTTCGTAAATAATCTCCAACTGTCTCAAGTCAATGTCTGACTTACTGGATTTAAGTTCTGCCTCGGTTTCTTTTATTAAGTCCTTACGAATATTCAATTTGCCAATACTTGAACTCAACTTATTTACTTGGTATTTTACCTCGTTAAGCCTGTCCAAATCTTTTTCAAAGTTTTCGTTTAGATTAAAACTACTTTTCTTTTTGTTCAGTTTTTCAATATCGTTATTTATTAAAGCCAATGCAGTTTCGTAAGCAGTTTTTGTCTGATTTTTTTCAAGGCGACTTCTGTAAGTGTCCTCTTGTTTTAACCTTGATAAAATTTCTTGCTTGCTATTACCCTTTGTGAATTCACAGCCGAAAAGAAAAAGATAAAGTGTTTCATACTCTGCATCAGATGTGTGTGTATCAAGCGTTTTAAGTGTGTTGTTAATGCTTTCGTCTTTGTATCGGATGTTGTGTGAAATTATTTGCCTAAAAGTTGGTTTGCTTGTAAGATGTTCTGGGAAAAGTATTCTTCCTAATCTTAAATCAAATTCTTCTTCTGTCAACTGGTCTCCATTGATAGTTCTGATGAGTTCCTTTCTTGCCAAAAAATTTCTTTCAATTACGATGTCTTCAGTGCCTTTGTCCAAGTCAGAAGTCAGAACAAGCGTAATCATAATTTTATTTTCAATCAGGTAATCTTTTACAAGTTTGTATTCCTGCTTTTTTGTTTCATGGTCAACATAGATGTGTTTAGGATTTGCGCCTAAACAAAAGTCAACCAATTTCAGAACTGTAGTTTTGCCTACACTATTGCCTGTGATTTGGTTTTCACTTTCATCAACAATCAAGTTAAGCCCCTTGTGAAATTCAATTTCACGAATGACTTTAGCACCGCTTGTTATCGTTAATGATTTTATGAACATAACTCTATTTCGCCTTTTGTGTTAAGTTTTGCCACTTCTAATAAATAGAGCCAATCTAAGCAAAGTATGAATACAGAAAATGACATTTGCCTTTTAGATTTCACCTCCTGATACAAGTCAAGTATTTTATAACTGGCATCCTTTTTCAAGGAATCAATTACAAACGCACCATTGTAGTAGATGCTATTGTTTGGGTGTATGTTATCAGGTAGTAGCATAGTTGTAGTTGTTAGGATTTTCAAATATTTTACACCTAATAAATGCATCTACCACAAGAATGTTAATGCAAAGTTCAAGTTCGTCAAATGGAATAGAAGTGTAGTTTGAACTATTCAAAACCTTTCCCTCCACTTTAGAAATTACATCAAAGAAAAGTTGGTCATCGGTCAAAGTGCCTTTTGCTTTTGCATATTCCTGTCTGATAGTAGAGAGAACGGATTTGCTTTTATTGCTCCCTTGTGAATCAAATTCAGTATAAATTTTATCTACTCTACCATAATGAACCGTATAGTCGTCAATGATTGCTTTTGCAGCATTCAAATTATTGTGAGAAATTTTTCTTTCAATCTCAAAACTGTTAATTTCTGCAACTGCTTCTGTCTTGTCCCAATCTTCCTTTGAAAGAATATTTATCACGGTCGCCAAGTTGGATTCTAATTTCATCGGGTCAATTTCCATAACCAATTCCTTTTTTACAAACTGGTAAATCCGTTCTTGGTCGTCAATGTGCAACCCTCTTACTTTTGAAAGGAGTGAATTCTTATCAATGATGTCAGTTGAAGGAGTGAAACTAATTCCATGAGGATTTTTGAAGGTGTCTTTTCTTAAATCGTCTGCATCTTTTGCAATGGAAATAAACTTAAAGGTGTAACCTGTGTAGGTTTTAATTGAGTCCTTGGAAAGAGAGGATTCTATTTTTTGTTTGCTTGCCGTTGATGAAACTTGAATTACAAACTCATTTGTGTGGTCAATTAAATCAATCGCCTCAACATTTTGTTTGTTATCGTTTTCGTTTGTAACAGTCCAGTCATAAACCTCATTCAAGAAGTATTGGTAGAAGTTTTCAGAGTGTCCATGATAGTCCAAAATGTTTAGCTTACCTCTGGAAATTATCCGAAGTGCAAGAAGGTTTAGCCGTTCCTCAATAACATTAAAATAATCTGGTCTCTTCATTCTCAGTCGGCAAATTTAATCATTTTATACTTCAATTTTGTTTTCTTAAACTGCTGGTTCTCTTATGTCTGTCAATTCGATGTTGTTGTCACATGCTTGCCAGTAACTATTGTATTAAAGCAACTTATGGCACCTGTACACCCAATTCTGAGTGTAGATGTGCCACGGGAATCTTCTTATCACATGATCAAATTTCACCAATCCCCTCCACACATCCAAAAAAAGTCTTGTCGTAAAAACTCTACAAGATCGTGTCGCTTTTTTATCTGTTTTTAATTTTTTTCAAAGGTCAGATAGAATCGCCACGCAGGTAATATATGCCGTTCGGGTATCTGAAGGCGATTTCATGACAAAAAAGTCGTGGATTTTGTTATCTTTTCCAAAAACGAGATGTGAGTAATGAGATATGAGATATGAGAAGATGAGGGTATGGTTACAGGGATTCTGGTTACAGGTTGCAAGTTGTTCATAGCTGGATGGTAATAATGACAAGTTGCTGTTTACCGGTACGAGAGCACAAGCGTGATGCCTGTGTTGGATAAGGAGATTGTAGGAAAGCGAGAGCGCAAGCGTGATGCTTGCGCTAAGGAATGGGGTGATGCTTGCGCTAAGGAATGGGTGGTTACAGGGATTCTGGTTACAGGTTGCAAGTTGTTCGTAGCTGGATGGTAGTAATGACAAGTTGCTGTTTACCGGTACGAGAGCACAAGCGTGATGCCTGTGTTGGATAAGGAGATTTGTAGGAAAGCGAGAGCGCAAGCGTGATGCTTGCGCTAAGGAATGGGTGGTTACAGGGATTCTGGTTACAGGTTGCAAGTTGTTCGTAGCTGGATGGTAATTATGACGAGTTGCTGTTTACCGGTACGAGAGTACAAGCGTGATGCCTGTGTTGGATAGGGAGATTTGTAGGAAAGCGAGTGCGCAAGCGTGATGCTTGCGCTAAGGAATGGGTGGTTAGAGGGATTCTGGTTACAGGTTGCAAGTTGTTCATAGCTGGATTGTAATAATGACAAGTTGCTGTTTACCGGTACGAGAGCACAAGCGTGATGCCTGTGTTGGATAGGGAGATTTGTAGGAAAGCGAGTGCGCAAGCGTGATGCTTGCGCTAAGGAATGGGTGGTTACAGGGATTCTGTTTACAGGTTGCAAGTTGTTCGTAGCTGGATGGTAGTAATGACAAGTTGCTGTTTACCGGTACGAGAGTACAAGCGTAATGCCTGTGTTGGCTAAGGAGATAAGTAGGAAAGCGAGAGTGCTTGCGCTAAGGAATAGAGATAACCTGCGTAGTTAAGATGCTGGTCTAGGAGTTAATATGATGGTCTATCAGAAGAGCAGGTTAGGCTGATTAGGTTGTAATTTGTTTGATTTGTGTGAGCCACTTCAATTGTTTTACTTCCGAATCAATCTGTATCGTAAATGGGTGGTGACTTCGGAACGTATCACCTCTGCAATTTGCACGTCGTATTTGTCTTTTTGAATGCCTTCGAACAACCGAATGCCGCTACCAAGAAATACTGGAGCGATGTGAAGAAAAAATTCGTCGATCAAGCCTGCATTTAAAAACTGTTGAATGGTGTTTGCTCCGCCCTGTATGCGAATGTCTTTTCCTTTCGCCGATTGCTTGGCCTTCTCTAAGGCGCTTTCGATTCCGTCGTTGATGAAATAAAATGTTGTCGTTCCCTCTTGCACCCAGGGTGCCCGCTTCTCATGCGTCAACACATACACATCAGCTTTGTATAAGTCATTGGGCCAAACGGCTTCACCTTCCTCGAACATTCGTTTACCCATGATGAATGCTCCTGTTCGCTCGATTGTCTCACGGATGTATTTTCCGTCTTTACCATCTTCCTGGCCACCATCAAATCCGAGGTATTCCCAAAAAGCTTTTTGTTTAAACATCCACGCATGAATTTGTCCCGATACACCACCCATTGGGTTTTGGGGACCGCGATTATCTCCGGCGAAGAAACCATCCAGCGATATGGCGCTATCAAAAATTATTTTGCTCATAAGTCATTCTTTAGGATAATAAATTGCCAAATTCAAGCCATAAATGTATGACTTCGTGCTGATGTCTCTATATCAAATTACGTGCACAAAACGATCATCTCAAAAAAAGCAATGCGAAATCGGATTAAATAAAACAAAAACACATGGTCGAACTAGGGATACATCAGCAATACCCACGCAAGAAAAATCATCAGTCAAATGGCTTCTCCTGCGCGGGACTTTTAGTCAAGTAGAAAAGCAATGGCCATTCGATTAGCTCAACATGCTAGCATTTCCTTTAGTGTAGAAAATTTTTAGCCTTCGCTCATTGATTTTCCAACCACCATTTTCATAGGCTAATTTATCGTTGTACTGCGCGTAGAGATAAAACTCTTCACCATCCTCTAGCCCTGCTACATAGTGGTTGCCAATAAAATTAAAGCGACAACTTGCTGTGCCTCCATTTATCTCGATCATAAAATTAGTGTAGAGGTGCTCCGTCACCAACTTTTCATTTCGAAAGGAATATTGGTATAAGCCGATGAGTTCTCCGTTCTGCATCGCCTTAGCCGGAATGCCATATGCGGAAAAGTCTGCTTGAATGATATCGGCAAAAAGGGCAGCAGCCAGAGTCCAATCCTTAGTGTCAAGCGCATGTGCAAATTTCAATTCGATCTCTTGAATGGCTTGCTTGGCAAGCAACTCCCATACTTGTTGTTTGTTTTCTTTCATTTGATTTGTATTTTATTTTTTTTAAGAGCGACATTGCAAAAGTAGAGGGGTAATTTATATTTGCACTATACCCACTTTATTGTACTATACTATCCGAAATGAAAGTAAAAAGAAAAGAAAGCTCGACAGCGTTTGCCAATGATCAGGCACTCAATGAGAATTGTCCGTTGCAATACGCGATGGGATTGCTGAATGGCAAATGGAAGATCGTTATTATATGGTATGTGAAGGAAGGGATAAATCGATTTAGTCTGCTCAAGAAAAATATTCCTTCTATCACCGATAAGATGTTATCTCAGCAACTGCGCGAACTGGAAAATGACGGATTACTCAGTCGCACCATTTTTCAAGAGATTCCCCCGCGCGTGGAATACCGGCTTTCAGACGAGTGCAAACGCCTAATTCCCGCGCTTAAAAAAATATATGAATGGGGGGTTGCACAAAAATCTGCACGATAGTTCTATTTGCGATAGCCACAGTTTTCATATGACTTTACCTATCCTTATTTGATTCGTACAACGCAATGCGGTTGCCTTCACTATCTTGAAATTCGGCAACATACCCCAATCCGTTGTCAGTTTTAGGATAGAGTACGTGTGCTCCGTTTTCTGTAGCCAACTTCAACGTAGCATCAATATTTGCAGTTTTAAAATAAATGACTACTCCATCGATAGTTGGCTTGTAGATTTCCCCCTTAGCCAGAGCACCTGAAATTCCACCGTATTGATCAACAAACGGAAAGAGTGCCATCTCATGATTATCAATTGAATCCTTCTGAAAGGAAAACTCAAATACGCTCTTGTAAAAATGGATGGCCCGGTTCATGTCGGTAACAGGTATTTCAAAATAAACCACTGGGTTTGTTTTCTTTATGCCTTCGACCGTTTCGGCTTTCTCCGAAGATTTCGTATGATCTCTACAGGAAATCAGCAGCAGCAGGATACATCCGCAAATCACAAGCACTCGCAAGTTGGTAACTGTTACTTTAAACATCTGTCATTTTTTCATGTATAACTTGAGTTTCATCATTTTTCCGTCTTCAATTTATTTTACTTTGTTAAAAGCACATGATCGCACATTGCTTCATCACGCTTCCCGAGGTAATTCAAGTACAATTGCCCCTCCAAGTATTTTTTAAATACCCACCCATAAAAGTACTCATAATCTGTAAACGTAGAATGTAACTGCATGTTACTATCTTCGTAGCATGAAACTAATGCTGATTATCGGCCTTCTGTGCGTTTTAGATTTTCATGCATTGGCGCAAGATGGAACAGCAATTCCTAAACCGTATTATCTCAGGCCACGGATATCGGCTTTGGAGGTTTATATCGGTAGCTCTACGTTTTCAATAGAGGGATACCAAATTCCCAAATCAGCATCCGCCGGAAATAGAAGCTATTATGTATACCATACGGATATAAAAAAGTCTTTCGCATTTTCGATCGGAGCCACCAAAGAACTCCATCGGCATTTCGAAATAAAGTTATTGCTGGCTTACGATTCAAAATCGTACGTCGAGCAAATGGACTCGCTACAATTAACTCCCGATTACCTTTTTGAATCGAGAACATTTAAACGATCGGAACAGCCGACCAACCAGTTTGTCACCTTGCAGCTTCTGCCGCAATACATTTTTGGAAAAAACTTTCGATTTAACTTTGGCGTGGGCGGATATGTTTCCAAACTACTGCGTTCGCAAACTGTAACGACGCAGGCAGGGCAGGGTTCATATGTGTACGATAGTTCGCCCGGCTACAATGACTATGATTATGGGTTATCACTAAATGTGGGTGGATCTTATCCAGTGGCAAAGCGAATCCACGTTTCTGTACAAGTAGTGGCAAGCCAGGGACTAACACGCGTATCGGACTATCTCTTGACCTTCAATTATCCTCCATGGTATTATCGATCGTATTCAGTTTTAATTGGGTTGCGCTTTGACAACAAGAAAGAAATATAACCTACCTGCGACCCAAATAGCTGAACGCCACGCTTCATAAAACCAGATCTATTTTCATATAAAGATGGGTAGGCTAAAACATGCAGTTATCAGGCTAAAGATAATTAAAGAGGCACACACTCCAACCGTCACGGCCTATCAGTTATTATTTATCCACCAATGCTACCCACACAACTTACTCGTTGTGTCTTCATCAGGAAAGTATTTCGTCCGAAGGAGCTTAATCTGCCGTAAATTTTTACGATATCGCCTTTGTAGCCTTTTGCTTTTTTCGTGGTCAATCATTTTCACAAGTAGTTTTTCTCCGCGGGTATACAGACACCTATCTAAACATGGCGCATTCTCAAGTAGCCAATTTAACTCTATAAGAATTTGCTTATCGTACTCGTCTGTGTTTAATCCTTTATTCATGTTACTGAAATCGAGGAACTTTGCCAGATGGAGCGCCGTAGTCGACCGATCTTTTCCCCAACAGATTTGGCCGATTCCCTCCTTTACCTCGCAGTTAACACATTGACCAAGTGCGCCAGAAGCACAAAGCATAATTATGAAAGTGAGTCGTTTCATTATTACTTGCTTATATCCTTTTGAGTATCCAGTCAAACAAATCATATGATCAAAAACTTCTACTCTACATTTTTGACTTCATGCGGATCAAAGATTTAGAAACTGACGAGTGGCCAAGTGGTTTTTAATTTTTCGTAAACACAAACGCTTTGGTGCCATTCGAATAATACATCATCAGGCTGTCGTTTTGAATGGCAAAAGGGATTTCTGCCTGATATAAAACACGATTGAATTGTAATTCCCATGGAGGATTGTTTCCTACTTCGCTCGAACCTCCACCTTCCAACCTTTTTAGCTTTTGTCCGCCAACATAGTTGTAATATCCTGAGAATGAATTTTGAATCTTTCTTCCGCGAAACATGGGAGGGTTTACATAATCATCGAAAGAAATCCAAAACTCACCGTTAAAGCTATTCGGCTGTGATTTGTATTCGATGGTTCCGCTTGTCAAATCCTTGAGTGCTACGGCAGTCCACGTGCCGTGCAACAGTATTACCTTACTACCCTCATCCTGAGAGCAGCTCGCCATCAGCGCTACTATTAAAATGGCTACACTGGAACGTTTCATAGCTGTGACTTTGACTTATGTTTAAATCTACAAAAAAAATACAGCAGTATCATTTAACAAGAAGCTTAAATCATGGTCAACACACAAAATTCAAACAGGTCCGATTCCGAACTTTGCTTCTGTTACTTGGAATATGCAAAAATCGAGTTTGGTATGTTTCCTCAAAATTATCATGCAAGGTTATAAAGACACAGTTGTATCCTTTTTCACATCTCCTTAGATATGTACTAAACGTACTCCGCGATTCCTCAAAAGGCATCGAGTAAATCAATAACCTATTGTGTCGTTAATACACTTCACACATGCTTGCTGGTAACGCATTATTAATACAAACGTAATTATCTGTTTCGTCTTGTGATCCAATTTCATTGCTACTTGCGCGCGATTTAAAAATCACATGTAAACAAAACCCCAAATTTCATGAAGAAAAATTACGAAACGAGTCCATCGCATTTTTCAGTCCGCTGGCTGATGGCATTGCTGATGCTCGGTGCCTGGCTGACAGTAACCAATGTGAGCAGTTACGCACAATCAACGCAACCGATTGAAGTAGTCGGTAAAGTAACGGATGAAACCGGAGTAGGAATGCCCGGAGTAAACGTAGTGGAGAAAGGTACCAGCAATGGTGTAGTAACGGATCTGAACGGTAGCTATAAACTAATTGTAAAAGGTAATGAAGCGATTCTTATATTCAGTTTTATAGGAACTGTTACGCAAGAAGTACGAGTTGATAATCGTACTGAAATTAACACGCAAATGCAGGTGGATACAAAAACACTTTCAGAGGTTGTTGTGATTGGGTATGGCACGCAAGAATCGAAAGACGTAACCGGGTCGGTAGCCTCTGTTAAAAGTGACAATTTTAATAAGGGGATTATCAACTCGCCTGAACAATTGTTACAGGGTAAAGTTGCCGGAGTAAATGTGGTGTCTGCTAGTGGTGAACCAGGCGCTAACCAAGCGATTACAATCCGTGGCCCCGGTGGTATACGTACCGGTAGTACGCCCTTGTTTGTAGTAGACGGTTTGGCTTTAGATAATACCAGCACAAGTGGCGGTGGTATTAATCCGTTGAACTTTCTCAATCCGCAAGACATTGCTTCAATGAACGTATTGAAAGATGCATCGGCTACGGCAATTTATGGCTCTCGGGGTGCGAATGGCGTAATTTTAATTACTACTCGAAAAGGAAATGCGGAAAACTCATTCATCAACTATTCCACCGATTTTGGTATTTCTAAAATGGCACGACCCATAAGCGTATTTTCGGCTAATGAATTCAGACAAAACGTAGTGGCGGTAGGTGGCACACTCGATGATCAAGGTGCGAATACGGATTGGCAAAAGGAAGTAACGCGTAACGCAACTACACTCAATCATAATCTATCGTTTGGAGGTGGATCTAGCAAATTGAGCTACTATGCTTCTCTCGGCTTTCAAGATCAAGAAGGAATCTTGAAAAACAGCAATATGAAACGCTACTCTGGTCGGATCAATGTTACCCAACGTTCATTAAACGATCGACTGGTTGTGGAAATGAACCTAAATGCTACGAACACAGTCAATGAACGTTCAAATATAGAGTCCATTATTGGTGGAGCATTGTCCATGAATCCTACTTATCCTGCGTATGATCAAACTGGAAAACCTGCTTTTTTGAACATTGTTACACCTTTAGTAGAATTAGGTTTGAGCAAAGACGTGATTACTACAAGTCGTATCATTGGCAGCATTACACCCACTATTGAAATCATTAAAGGATTGACTTACAAACTCAATGTGGGTATTGATTATGCTACTTCCACACGCGATGTTCAATCTTTTCCCAGCCTGCAGCCAACACGCATTGGCCGTGTGGATATAATTAACAAGAATAATGTAAACTCACTGATAGAAAATTATATCACCTACGCATTTAGCAAAAGCAATCATAATGTGTCCATTCTTGTGGGTCACTCGTATCAACGATTTTATGTGCAAGAGCGTGGGTTTAGCATTAATAACTTTGCCATTTCTGATGTTGAACCGGCCAATAATCCCTCGCTCGGTTCATCACTCAATCTTACCGATAACCGACCGTTTGGTTCTACAATCAAAAATGAATTGCAATCTGTCTTCGGCAGAGCAACGTATGATTGGAAAGGCAAATACCTGGCAACGGCTACGCTTCGTGCCGATGGCTCTACTAAATTCGGAAAAGATAACAAGTATGGTTACTTCCCTTCATTTTCTCTCGGTTGGCGTATCTCCGAAGAGCCATTCTTAAAATCTCTTCCAATTAGCAATCTTAAATTGAGATTGGGCTGGGGACAAACAGGTAATCAGGACATTCCTGAAAAGAAAACGCAAGCTTCCTTCAACACCTCTACTTCAGCAGGCTCCACGTATCCCCTCGCAACCGGTCCGTATCCGGCGGGCACTACTTACTCGCGCTTGGCCAACAGCGGACTACAATGGGAAGTTTCTACTCAAACCGATATTGGTCTTGATTTCGGATTTCTGGATGGAGCACTTTCGGGATCGGTAGATTACTTTCATAAGAAAACAGATAACATTCTTTTGCGTCTATTGGCTACTGCCGATCCGGTGCAAGTTGCCTCTGAAACATGGGCCAATTTGAAAGATATGACCATCACCAACCAAGGTTTGGAAATCACATTGGACTATCAATTTAATAAAGCGAAGGATTTTAAATTCAATGTAGGAGGTAACATTACCTTCATCGACAACAAAGTAAAAAATTCGCCTTATACCGTAATTCCTTCTGGCTCAGCCACTGGTTCAGGACTTACTTCCGCTACCATCAATGGCTACGTGAATGATCAACCCATTGGTACTTTTTTCCTGAAAGAATTTAATGGATTTGACGAGAACGGTTTAAGCAAATATGTTGACCACGATGGTGATGGAGTGGTAACCGACAAAGACCGGATTTCTGCCGGAACAGCCTTGCCTTCTACCATGTTCAATTTTTATGGCACTGTAGGATATAAAAATTTCGATCTTACTTTTAATTTCAATGGGGTATCGGGCAATAAAGTGTATGATAATACGGCCAACGCTAATTTCTATAAGCTCCGTGTTCGCAACAATCTAAATGCCACACAAGAAGCCATTGCAAGCACGAAAGAAGCTGCAACGAATGCGGCTGCGGTTTCTACACGTTATCTGAAAGATGCTGCATTCCTGCGTCTCAACAATCTAACGCTTGGGTATAACTTTAATACTAGTGCGCTGCACATCAATCAATGGGTAAAAGCAATCCGTCTAACTGTTACTGGACAAAATCTATTTGTGGTTACGAAATACGATGGCTTTGATCCTGAAGTGAATAAAGAAGACAGAACGATTGATGGCGCGTCATCATATGGAATCGACTATCTCAGCTATCCAAAAGCCACCTCTGTCGTCGTTGGTTTGAATGTTAAATTCTAATTAATATAAAGAAAATGAAAAAGAATCTCCTCCTATTCTGGTTGACTGTTGGTTTTGTGAGTTGCACCAACCTGGAAGAACAAGTGTTGGACGAAACACTGAAACCCGGCGGTATCTCTGCCAAACAAGCTGCTGACGGAACGATCGCTCCCGTGTACGGTCGTATGTACGATTTATTCAATCACACAAATTATTTTGCTATTCAGGAAATCTCAACAGACGAAGCAATTTTACCCTATCGTGGGGGCACTGACTGGGGTGACAATGGTATTTACATTGCGATGCATCAGCATACGTATACCAGTTCAGATCCAAATCTTCGTAACACATGGAATCTGATCAACCAAGGCATTGCCAGATCATTAGTGGCCATCAGTTCACTCCCTGCGGTATCTGATCCGATAGCCAAAACTTATCTGGCCGAGGCAAAAGGTATGAAAGCATTTTATTCGATGCTGTCTCTGGATCTTTTTGGGTTAATATTTACAAAAAATGATGTGAACGATGTTTCCAACATTTTGCGTGGAGCAGATGCTGTTACCTATATTCAAAAAGAGTTTGAAGCTATTCTTCCGGATTTAGATCCTAATGTAGGGCCGGGCCGTTTGACGCCTGCTGCTGTATGGGGATTATTAGCTCGCCTACACCTGAATGCAGCTGTTTATCGCAATCGCTACGCCACCTCTTTCAACTTTACAAGCGAAGACATGGACAAAGTAATTTCGTATACCGACCAAATTATCAATTCAGGTAAGTACCAACTTTCCAGCGATTATTTTGCCGTATTCGGAAATACAAACCACGATAACAAAGAATTGATCTTTGCCATTGATCAGCGGTTCGATATTGCCGGATCACACAATCGGCTAGCCTACTTTTCCATTTCCGGCGATCAATGGCCGCTTCCAAATTTTCCGAATGCCAATGGAACTGATGGCCCCGCAATCACTCCTGACTTTTATCAAACCTGGGTTAGTGCGTATACTCCTACCGATCCTGCTGCGATTGATCCGCGATTCTACAAGCAAAACCTTGCCATCTACACTGATCCAAGTGCTACTTGTGTAGCCGCCGAAAACTTCAATATCAACCGTGGAATTTTACGCGGTCAGCAATATGGATTAATCAAACAAAACGGGGCTTTCTTAAAATGTCCTGATGGTAAGTTCCAAGTTGGGAAGCTCTATAATGTAAGTCGCAATAAACCGACACTGGCTGTGGACTTTACAGAAGCAGTCGATTACTTAGCTAACAGTAATCACCACAATGGATATAGAGTTGAGAAGTATGAATTTGGAAGAAATTCAGATTCAGGAAGAAATAAAGGTGATGCAGATATTATTTTACTACGTTTGGCTGATGTTTACCTCATGCGTGCTGAAGCGCGATTGCGTAAAAACGATGCGGCCTCAGCACTACAAGATGTAAATACAGTGCGCGCGTCACGCACACTTACCACACCTGCTCCAGCTCTCAGCAGTATGAATTTGGATTTGCTTTTCCGCGAACGTGGCTTTGAACTGTATTGGGAAATGCAACGACGCACGGATATGATTCGCTTTGGAAAATATGAAGGCACATGGACAGAAAAGAATAACGCAGATGTAAACAAGCGTCTATTCCCTATTCCTCAAACAGCAATTGACGCGGCCTCTAATATTCCCGGGTATTTGATTCAAAACCAAGGGTACTAATTATCTTTATTAATCCTAAATCCACAATGAGTTCGAACATACTCATTGTGGATTTTAACTTACCATACTATGATTCGAAACTTCATTGCCTCATGTATTACGCTTATCTTACTCGAATGTACTTGTTCCGCACAAGAAAAAGTTAAAGTAGATCCATCGGCTGTAAATTTTATCTTGATGGGAGACTGGGGGCGCAATGGAGCCGACCATCAAAAGGAAGTGGCGAAACAAATGGGAAAGACCGCTAATGAAGCTAGCGTAGATTTTATTATTGCCGCCGGCGATAACTTTTATCCGGAAGGTGTTGTAAGCGAATTTGATCCGCTCTGGAAATATTCTTTTGAAGACATCTACACTGATTTCTCCTTGCAGTGGGATTGGCATCCTGTACTTGGCAACCATGACTATGGATCGAATCCTCAAGCTCAAGTGGCATACTCGCGCATTAGCCGCAGATGGCAAATGCCGGCACGTTACTATTCAAAGGTGATGGACGTAGGGAGCAACGATACACAAGCCTTATTTATTTTTATTGACACTACTCCGTTGATAAAAGGGTATTACAAAAATGACTTTCACCGCGTGCACGATCAAGACAGCACCGCACAAAAAAAATGGATTGAAGAAACGTTGCGAAGCGCACCAGCTACTGTAAAATGGAAATTTGTTGTGGGGCACCACCCCATGTACACGGGAGGCAGCCGAACAGAAAATCACGATACAAAGTCAATACGGCAATCGCTTCAAGCGTTGTTTGAAAAATATAAAGTAGATGCCTACCTCGCCGGCCATGAGCACAGCCTGCAACACATGGTTGCTCCCAATCAAATACATCATTTCATTTCGGGTGCTGCTTCTGAACGCACCCCTGCCCGAATGCTGCCCATCAGTAAGTTCGCGCAATCACAATACGGCTTTATGTTATTTTCCATCTACCCGCAAATGGTGCGCGTACAAGTAATTGATTTAGAAGGAAAACTTCTTTATACTACGGAACTGAAAAAGTAAAATTGAATGAACCCATATGATGTACCGCGCGCTCCTTTTCTTAATTTCAATTAACGTTTTTGCTCAACCTACTTCTTCGAATATTTTTGCGCACAACGATTACGAAAAAAAAGAGCCCTTCACAAAAGCGTTCAGTCTTAACATAGGCTATATCGAAGCGGACATTTTTCTAAAAGAGGGTGCTTTGTTGGTCGCCCACACTGCTGCTGAACTCAGAAGAACCAAAACGCTCGAAAATCTGTACATCCAACCGCTTCAAAAGCAACTTTCCGGAAGTAAGTATTCTGAAAGCCATCCACTGTCTTTGATGATTGATTTGAAAACCTCAGGAAAAGAAACACTTGAAGCATTGATTAAACTCCTTGCATCGTATCCAGACCTGACGAATTCTAAACAGTTACGCATCACCATCAGTGGAAATGTGCCCGATGCAAGTACGTGGTCGACCTATCCGAATTACATTTTCTTTGACGGTCGTCCTGGAAATTCATATACCGCAGCACAACTTCAACGAATCAATCTGGTGAGCGCCAGTTTTCACGATTATTCGCGATGGAATGGAAAAGGCGAGTTAACGACAAACGACCGAAATCAACTTCAAGCAGTCATTCAAAAAGTACATGCTTGGGGCAAGCCGATACGTTTCTGGGCAATTCCGGATTTTACGAATGCGTGGATAAAATTAAGCAAGCTCGGTGTGGACGTATTAAACACAGATGAAGTAGAGAAGCTAGACGCGTTTTTGGCCAAATGGTCTTCAAGCACCTACCAAAACAAAACACCACATCCGGTTTACCAACCTACAGGCCAATGGAAAGTAGGTGAACAACCGAAAAATTTAATCATCATGATTGGGGATGGCACCGGATTCGCCCAACTTTACAGCGGTTATACAGCCAATCGTGGGAAGCTAAATGTTTTTACCATTCCTACTACCGGTTATTCTGTAACCAACTCGTCAGATAGTTACATTACTGATTCGGCAGCAGGTGCAACGGCCATATCAGGAGGCATCAAAACAAAAAACCGATTCATTGGCGTTGACTCCATCGGCAAACGACTTCCATTGATCACGTATGAACTAAAAAAGAAAAACTATCGAACTGCCATCATATCAAATGGCGACATAACCGATGCTACACCTGCTTCTTTTTATGCTTTTCGCCCCGAGCGCAGCATGAGCGAAGAAATTGCATTTGATTTTACGGAAAGTAATGTTGACCTGCTAATCGGTGGCGGTCCAAAATCCTTTCAACAACGGAAAGACGGTAAAAAGTTATTTGATGTTCTTAGAAAGAAGGGATATCAAACCACTTCCAACTTTGGAACGATTGACACCCTTTCGTCAAGTAAGTTTGTGGTGTTAGATGATTCCGCAGTAGTTGCCAAGAAAAAAGGACGTGGAGATTTTTTGATCCGGTCATTAAATAAAAGTTTAAACGTTTTTACGAAATCGAAGTCACCTTTCTTCATCATGCTTGAGAGTGCTCAAATTGATTGGGGTGGTCATGATAACGATCTGGAATACGTTGTAACCGAAGTATTGGATTTTGATCAGACGATTGGAGAAGCGCTAAAGTTTGCCGATCGAAACAAAGAGACACTCATCCTGATAACTGCAGATCATGAAACAGGCGGGCTGTCTTTGATCGATGGTGATATTAAGACTGGTTATGTACATGGCAGCTTTAGTACCAACGACCACACCGGCATTCTGGTACCTGTGTTTGCATACGGACCCGGGGCTGAACTATTTATGGGCGTGCATCAAAACACAGATCTTTACCACTTGCTCAGGAAATTATTTCCTATTGATTAGAAATCACACTACCCCTTCTTGCGAAAAGCAGTGAATCACAAATTCTTGTAGAAATTCATCGTAATCCGCGTGGATTGAAAGCCGTGACTAATAAACTAGGATTACGCATTAAGAATATAGAGTTGGTCAATTGACTGACTCTTTAATTCCTAACTCATAATCCGGGTTTAAGAATACATGTTGGGACTCACAAGGAGTCTCCTGAAAGCGTTCCATTAGTCAGGTGGCTCCAATGGAGCCAAATCATTCTGGTTGATTTTCTATAAACAGGATGCTCCTTCGGAGCCAAATCAATATCCTATATTTTAACTCAAATGATCATTAAGAATAAAGTGTTGGTCAATTGATTGAGAAATCCTTCAGATTGTCGGGTTTAACCTTGACAGTACTGACAGTGCCGTAAGTATTCCGTCGAATGATGGGAAGAATTCCTATTGCATTATTACAGATAAATCTAACGTATGTGGGAAAATTGTCCACCACCATGCGGCAATTGTCCATTTTAAAGGGATTGGGCTTGCCCCACCTTTGCATCGTCAACAACGACAAAGTCACAAACAATTAAAAACAATACTATGAAACGTTTACAAGCTATCAACCCCGATCAAGCCACCGGCAAAACCAAAGAACTTTTCACGGCCATTCAATCGCAATTAGGCGTAGTGCCTAACATGATGCGCACCATGGGCAACTCGCCTGCTTTTCTCGAAGCGTATTTAAACTTGAGTGGCGCACTGAGTCACGGCACCTTGGGCTTAAAAAACAGTGCGCTGATTGCGCTGACAGTTGCCGAAGCCAATGCGTGTAACTATTGCCTTTCCGCTCACACGTACTTAGGCGCCAATTTGGCCAAGTTAGATGATGCTACGATGGAAGCCGCACGTCTCGGAAATTCCACCAACGAAAAATCAAAAGCTATTCTTCATTTAGCACAAGTGCTGGTTGCTAAGAAAGGTCGGGTGAGCGATGCCGATGTTGCTGCCGCGAAAGCTGCTGGAATCACCGATGGCGAAATTGGTGAAATCATAGGTCATGTGGCTTTGAATATCCTCACAAACTATTTCAACAACACCGCCTACACCGAAATTGATTTTCCGGTAGTGGAAGCTCATCAATTAGCAGTAGTATAATCATTCACTCAATAATTAAATTCTATGAAAACAATTCAATCACTTCTCTTCGCGTCTCTCCTACTAACTTCATTTGTTGGCTTCGGTCAAATCGATCCTATTGACAAAAATAAAATCGCCATTGGTGGGTATGATCTGGTGGCTTACTTCAGCGACAATGCAGCCGTGAAAGGCAAAAAAGAATTTACACATGAAATCAATGGAGTGAAATATCAATTTGCATTGGCACAACACCGTGATTCGTTTCATTAAAAGTCCTGAGAAATATTTACCCGTGTGCGATGGTTATTGCGCGTGGGGCGTAGCCGAAAAAGAAACGAAGTTCCCCATCAACCCTGAAACCTATAAAGTGATTGACGGAAAACTGTATCTGTTCTTTAATGGCGACTTCAACGGCAAAAATTTCAACACTTTGCAAGAATGGAACAAAGCAGAACCTACTTTGCTTTCGAAGTTGCCAGCCAATTGGTCTAAACTCAAAAAATAAGTTTTACCAAAAGCCAAAGGTTGACTTTGGCTTTTACTTCTTTTATATTTTATGGAACCACGCTACCCCCTCCCTCCCTTCACAGTAGAAACTGCTTTGCAAAAAGTGCAAGCGGCTGAGGATGCCTGGAACACGCTCGATCCTGAAAAAGTAAGCCTGGCTTATACAATTAACACAGAATGGAGAAACCGTACAGATTTCATCAACGGTCGCGAGGAAGTAATAGCGTTTCTCACGCGCAAGTGGCAAAAAGAATTAAATTACAAACTCAAGAAAGAGCTGTGGGGCTTTCGTGAAAACAGAATGGCGGTGCGTTTCGAATATGAATGGCATAATGCTCAAGGACAATGGTATAGAAGTTACGGCAACGAGATGTGGGAATTTGATGAACTAGGTTATATGCTAAAACGTTTTGCCAGTATCAACGATTTACCAATATCGGAATCGGATAGAAAACTATAAGAAATTATGGCCACCAATTACGCTTCGCTCGCCTTTACTGATCAGGTGAAAGCTCTCCAACAAAAATATGGCAGTCGCGCAAGCTATGAGCGCATGGAAAAACGGCAAGTCACCGATGGGCTCTCTGAAAATGAAGTCAACTTCATTCGCGAGCGTGACAGTTTTTACATGGCCACGATAGGAGAAAATGGGTTTCCTTACATTCAGCACCGTGGTGGACCCAAAGGATTTCTGAAAGTAATCGACCGAAACACGATTGGGTTTATCGACTATAGCGGCAACAAACAATACATTTCGGTGGGTAATTTGGCAACCAATAAAAACACTTCGCTCATACTCGTGGACTATGCTGCACAGGCGCGATTGAAAATCTATGCACGGGCCGAAGTAGTCGCTTTGACTGCAAAGCCGGAGTGGGCAAATTTATTTATCATAGAGAATTATGCTGCACGCCCAGAGCGCATTTTGGTGTTGCACATTGAAGCGTATGACTGGAACTGTCCGCAACACATTACGCCTCGCTACACAGCTCAAGAAGTGGAAGAAGCATTGGAGCCACAACGTGCATATATTCGGCAATTAGAAGAAGAACTTAAGAAACGATCAACATAAGCGATGGACAATCCTCATTCACTCACACTCGTCAACCCCGCGACAGGATCACTGGCATTTAAAATCTTATCCTTTGAAGATGGCAGTTATTTCGATCACGTGCAGCGGAACAACTACTATTCATTAATATGGATCACGGAAGGAAGCGGTCAACTCAAAGCAGACTTTTCTTCGTATGAATTCGAAACTAACAGACTGTTTGCCTTTTCACCATATCAACCATTTATGTTTACCGGAAAATTATTGAAAGGGGTAGCCTTGCATTTTCATCCGGACTTCTTTTGCATACATAAACATCATGCCGAAGTAGCCTGCAACGGCATTTTGTTTAACAACATTTATCAACCTCCTTTTTTGCAAATTGACTCGTCTACCGCCGCTTCGTTATCCATGTTAATTGCCCAGATGAAACTGGAGATGAAAAATACGGCTATGGCACAGTACGAAATTCTCGTTTCGTATCTCAAAATATTTTTGATTACCACGTCGCGTCTAAAGGCCGAACAACAGCCGGCAGCGGCGGAATTCACGACTGATTTGAAAGAGCCGTTTGTTCTACAAAGCTTAAAGGATGCTATCGAAAAAGATTTTCGTAAAAAGCATTCGGCGAGCGAGTATGCCGATGCACTGCACATTTCCGCGAAAGCGTTGGCTAAAATCACCAAAAACTATTTTAACAAAACCATTACTGAACTAATTTCTGAACGCATTATCATCGAAGCCAAACGTGAATTGTACCTCACCAAAAAAACCGTGAAAGAAATTGCATATGAGCTGGGCTATGAAGATGAACACTACTTTAGCCGCTTCTTTCGCACCAATGCTGATGTATCTCCACAAGTGTATCGGGAAACGGTGGGGTTTGCAAGAGGGGAAGTGGTGGAAGGTTAGTTGACGTAGGTAATCCCATAATCAATTCACGAATCGAACAAGGCATTTATTTCGATTTTCTACTGATCGTTTTCTTCCAATCGAATTTATCTTTTGATGCTGCATTTCGTTTCGCTAAGTCTGCAAGCATTGTCCCAATTTTGTTCTTATCCCACCAGGTGCCGTTTATAAATACACCGGCAATTTTCCGGGTATTTTTAATGTCGATTAACGGATTTTCATCCAGCAAAACTAAATCGGCCAACTTACCTACTTCCGCAGATCCAATCTGACTATCAATACCAAGCCATTGTGCCGGCAAAAGAGTTGCCGCCTGTAATGCTTCTCGTGGTGTAAGTCCAGCCTTCACTAATAGTTCCAGCTCATCGTGCAAAGCAAAGCCTGCAATCACTCCTGAAACACCTGCATCGGTACCAGCCACTATTGGCACGCCCGCTTCTTTAAATGCTTTTACTAACTCAAAATGAAATTGAACTAACTTCGGATAGTATTCCTTATTCTCTGGGGTGGCATTCTTCACATAATTGTTTGCTGTCAACCACTTGCTTTGAAAAAGTGGGTGAACATATTTGAGGTTGGGCGATTGGGCAATACTGTCGATCGATATTGTTTGCTTTGCTATCCAATCCATCGTAGTTAAGGTAGGCGATAACCAGGTACCATTCTCTTTTGAAAGTTTGGCAAATCGTTGCGCGTCTTGTACACTTAGGCTTTCAGAATGTTTAGAAAATTCTTCTGCATGCGCTACCATTCCGAAGAGAGGAACAAATGCCTGATCCAATTTACCTTGAAAAGCATTGGGGATATGCCCGATCGTTTTTACTCCCAGCTTACTCGATTCGTCGATGATTGCCTGATACGTTTCCACATTCAGTTTGGAATACACCTTTATCAGATCGTAGCCTTCCGCTTTTGCATTTCTGACTAAACTGCGTCCCTCTTCTGCTGTGTTGGCAATTCTGCCTGCTCCTGCACCTCCATTCACTAAAGCAGCCAGCACAATACGAGGTCCTGTAACGTGTCCCTTGTCAATCTCTTTCTTCTGTGCGAAAGTTTCCATGGTGGAGTTTAAATCGACCACGGTCGTAACACCATTCGCCACAATGGGAGTCATAAGATCTTGTGTTGCAAATGCGACATCGGGTGCTTGTGTTGGAAGCTTTGGCCCGAAATACGAATCGGTCGGCAAATGGACATGCATATCAATCAATCCGGGAATGAGCCATTTATCTTTACCATTAATGATCTGTGCTTTGTCAGGAATAACCCCATTGATAGATTCGATCCGACTGCCACGAATGACTACAGTGGCATGCTCGAGTACTTGCGTGAGTGGATTCATTGTGATCACGTTCACATTTTTTATCACAATGACTTTCTCATTTTCTTTTTTTGTTTGATTTTCTGTCGATGCAGGTAGCTGTGAATATCCGATCGAAGAGTAAAACACAATAAGAGAAACTATAATACAGCTATGTTTCATGTTTTTTAATTTAGGTCCGAGTAATACTGAAAATGTATTCGCGGTTTGATTTACAAATACTTTGCCAGTTTATTTTTTGACAAATACTCGCTTATTGGGTGTATTTCAAAACAAAAAAACTGCACTGAGATATTTCTGAACAGGTGCTGTTCATTTCCGTTCGCAAGGTTATCAAAATATATCTTCGTATGTCTTAGCCGAAACAATCGCGTTGCTCAATGTGATGTGGCTGAAGGTTAGTTGAACTGGCTGAATTTCTTAATCTCAATCAGGCGTTTGTACAAATGTGGGTGAGTCAAAAACTTTTCGCTTAGCCAAGTCCAAAAGCCTTCGTTCTCCTTCGCGCTCTCAATATGTTTCTCAATGTTTAGCTTCGTATATATTTCCTTTCCCGTTGTCATAATCAATATTCCTTCAATGCTGCCTTTCGGTGAGAAGTGATAACCCACACGATCGCACGTATACTCACAACCGCGTGAATAAGCCAAGCCCAGCAGCGGAACAATTCGTGAGGGGAAAAGGTATTTCTCTTTACTTAGGTGCTTTTGCTTGATGTGGCATAACTCATGTGCGGTCACATAGCTCAGCACGTCATAGTTTCCATGAAGGGTAGTCTCTGCTACTTCGGAATAAATCATTAGTATATGGCCACGGGAATATTTGGTTACGAAAGAATTAAAATGTCCGTACGTGATAAATATTTCAGGCACCTTTACTTTTAATTTGGCAGCCTGCGCTTCCACAATGGAATAGATTTCCGGAAATTGGTCTTTGGTGACTTGCGTGGAGTTTCCCTTTATGATACCCACAAAAATACCGTGAATCAGTTTATTGAAGATCAATACCAACAATATGAAAGGCAAAATCAATAAAGGCCCTACAGCGGCGACCCAACTAATGGATCCCAAATAAATTACCCCGACAATAAATGATACATAAATGAAAGCACTGATCGCCAACTTACTATTGAAGTAGGCCGTTTCTTTGGGGTGTTGCTTCACCTTAAATTGAGACGAATCAGTTGGGTATTTTTTTTCTCCGCCAATAAACGCCTGAGTTTTGTCTATTTGCGCAGATCTCAATTTTTCTGCTGCTAGCGTACTGAGATCATTCGTTTGAAAATAATTATCCGTCAGATAGCGCATAAATTGCCCGCGTTGTTCATCAGTGATCATTAGTTCCTCGCGCACAGAATCTGAGGAAATCAAGAACGACTTAACGCCATCTGTATCCTGGCGGACTAATCGAATTGTTTTGTAAGACGATTCCGTCTCTAAAGCCTTATGCAAATTATAGTAGTTATCAAAGCCCTGGTTGTCAAAACTGTATATCAACCATTTTCTAAAGTCGGTAAGTTGCAAATCTGAATTCATGTGGTAAAGAAATAAATTGTTGTTAATTGAAAAGTGAAGGTAACTATTTTACAAAAATCCAACTAAACAAAAATATGAATTCTAATCCGCATTAAACGCTCTTTTGATGGCAAGGCCACTTAACTCACCAAGGACATACGTGAAAACCAAGGAAAAGATAATTCCTCCATAAACGGCTACTAATTCAAGGCCCCGATACAGTTGAAAGTCAATCTTCTCATCCGTGAATAACGCATATCCGCCAAATAGTAAAAAAACAAAAAGAACTCTACCGACTAAATAATATACTAATCCAATCAATCCCCATGTTTCGGGGCTTCGCTTTCCCTTGGCTGCCTTTACAAATAAAAGAACTACGAGAACAATGATGATTAATTCAATCATACAAATCAAATACTGCTATTATTGATGTTTCTAAATGATGCTTTGAAATACTCCCAACATGAAAGGCAGTCTCATTCCCATACAAATTGACCCTTCTTAATTTTAAAACTAAACAGTTTGGAAGAATCTACCTCTTTGCCATCCAACTTGCCGGCTTTCCATTCGCCCAGTGAGTTGAATACTTTTTCAATCTGCTTATCTAACTCCTCGTTCTTGGTCTTGTTATCCATCTTGCATTGCAGTACTTGACCCTTGCAATTAATGATGAGTCCGATCATTCCTTTACCACTAAATTTAGGATTATCTTTTAGAAATTGTACTTCTTCATTCAGTCGCTTCAGTATTTCCTCTTTTGTAACCGGACATATTGCCTCTTCCTGTCCTTGTAGCATCGGTAATAAAGCATACACATCTTTCGGGTTACATAATCCTTCAATGGGCTCCTTTACTTCCATCTTTGCTACAAATTGGCCGAAAGAGTTCGTGGAAATCATCAAAAATAATACGATCAAATACTTCATAGTTTTTATGTTTTTTACTTCAATTTAATAATTAGGTAATCAGAATCAACATAGTTGTAATACAATGCCTAGAATTATGTGTGAGAATGCTTTTTGAAGGCATTTATCCGAGCACCGAGCACCATACGATAAATACTTGCTCTATTTCAATAAATCTCTTGTTCCAATTCCCAATCCGCAAACTCAACCGAAGGCTTTATTTCATCCCATAATTTGATTCTTTCATTTGCTCTTAAAAGAGCCAATTCTGAATTCAATGGCATCAAATTTTCGTCAATCTCAATCACATTAGACCACACAGCAAAAGCGGGAACAGCATATGAACCGCATCCATTCAAATCTGATAAATATTCTTCATTTAAAGGTTTGGGAAAAGAATTGAAGCAAAAGCATTTAGCGAGTACTAAAAAATCAGACCAATATGTAACAGGTTGCTCTGCATTAAATTTCCTTGCCGTATCAATTATTTCCGTTGATGATTGATTGGTTACTCCATGCAAAGCAAGGATATAGTCGGCCACCTTTTTATTGGTTTCTGCATCAGAATTACGCCTTGCTTCGTAAACAAAAATCTCAAAGCAATTAAACACCAAATTAGGATTAGCAAGTAGCTTATCTAAGTAGTCGAAATTGGCTACGATTAGTCGATGATCCAGAGTTCCTTTAAAAAGGAAATATGCAAAGCATTGCACTTCAAGTTTTATTTTATCGGGCAGTTTCATTTAATTCAATGTAGTTTTATGATTTCAAATCACTCTAAGTGATACCGCATTAACAATTCAACTATTTACCTCAAATTCAATTTTTTCAGAAAATCATTCTGCTCTTCTTCCTCTTCATTGATCCATGTTCCCGAATCATCGGCGAAATTGGAAGGAGCAAAACTTCTATTTTTCTTAAATTCCTCTAAAATCAAATTAGCCTCTGCTAAATCAAACTCAGAACCGAATTTAATGGTCGATGATTCGTACTCAAATTCAATCAGATTCGTCCGCCACAAATAACGATTACGGGTATTTCTCCAATGCGTAGGCGTCATCCTTGGATTCAATCGCAAGCTTTTGATTTTTGAAATTGTGTACGTTTGCGTAAATCCAATATCTAAAACTTGACGTCTGACTTTCAACACACCTCGCTTTATAGTAATTGTTTCTCTTCCCAGCAACATCCACAAAAAAGGACGCATGAGATTGATACCTAATGCACTGATGACTGAAAGCCAAGCATAGGGCATCCAATCGGTGGGTGGGTCTTCCATTAAACGAATGATTATCTGGCTTACGCAAATACTCCAGCCGCCTAGCCAAAACAGCGAGAAGAAAAAATTACTCCAACTGATCCGTGGAGTTACTGTCACCTCAAAATTCTCCGGGTGCCTGTGGAATTTCGCTCGTCCTTGGTAAGGCATACGAATCGCGATGAGCAATTGTTCGAAACTCAATCCAACTCTTCAAAATCAATATTCATCACCGCAAACTTCTGCCATCCTATAAAATCAAAATGCCACCACTCGGTGCTATACACTTTAAATCCATTTCGCTCCATCACCGAAATCAATGTCTCTCTGTTTTTGCGAATCACCGGATCGCTTACAGGCTCTGTCGGCCACGACTCTTTCTGTGGTGCGTCGTACGCCGTGGGCATGTAAGGGGGGCACTTCAAGGGGTGCATTTTTTTGAGTGGGCCGAAATGAGGCAAAATCTTTGATTCTAATCTGATTTAGCGGTTTATAAGGATTTTTAGCCGTTTAGCTTCGTTGCCACATTTAGTGGATAAAATTAAATTTGTATTGAATTAGTGAGGGCCTGTTCGGGCGAGTTCTAACGCGTTACTTTAATTGCTTTTTCATTTGGCGCATCTCTTCGGCCAAAAGATCAACCTTATCCTCCAAGCCTGAAACACGGTTGTAGTACTGATCATGAATGTTGGGCATCTTGGCTGTGAAATACCACTCCACGTACCAGATGTGTTGTATATCCTCCGGATAAAGGTTAAAGCTCGGATGGCTGGACTTATCTGGACTATCTGAATTTAGCACGATAAATCCCTTCTCGCCAGAAAAGCGGTTTTTTACCCGTTTTGTGTAGGTTTGACCCTCGTTCGTAACTATTACATAAATGCGCTCATTTGGCATGTTGAGCCACTCGGACCGCTCCAGGAGGCGAATGACCAGAAACCCTCCATCCTGTAAAGTAGGGGCCATACTTGTGCCTTTTATGCGAATGCAGAGATGCCGGCCAGACTTTACCATTGTAACCGGTAGGCGTAAAACATCACTTTCCTCCAATGCCTCGGCATTGATATAACCATCACCAGCAGCGGCCTTAATGTCTACAATTGGCACTAGACGATGGCCGGAGGTGTCTACCACATGCCCTATTGATGTACCCGATTTTGTATACGAAGTGTGGGGTTCCTCCACTAATGGGTGTACAGTTGGGTGTACAGTTGGGTGTACATCTTTAGGCGTAACTTCATGTACACCTTTTGCAAGGTCCCTTTCAATTAAATCTGACACAGAAATTCCAAAATACTTGGAAATTTTCATCAATGAAGTAATGTCAGGCTCCACCTCACCTTTTTCATACGGACCTATAATACTCTTCTTTTTACCCAAAATATCGGCCATTTCGGACTGATTGAGTCCTAGCAACTTACGCAGGTGAAAAATATTAGACGAAAATTTATTTTCCATAAATGTTGGAATTTCCAATAAAGTTGGAATACATTTGTTCAAACAACGGAACGAAAGTGAGTATTTCTGACGACTTAAAAAAGCACATAAGCTACGGGGACTACAGCCTAATCGCTGAGATGTATGCCGAGCGCCATAGCCAAGGAAGCGCCCCGGACTACAAGACGGTAAGCTCAAAGTATGTGGAAATGGTAATCAATGAAGAGCGGCCTGCCAGCCCTGACACTGCCGCAGAGGAGATCATGAAGATAGCCCTCTACTACCTGGAACACAAAGCCAATTTTAGAAACCAAATTTTAGCTGTATGACTATTCAACGCACCTACAAAGTATTAGGCTTTACTATTTGGGTAAAGACAATAGAGATATGTGGCCGGTATGATCACAATGTAGCAGAACACCTATCTGCGATTACAAAACAGATCAGCTTCATACAAAAAGATTTAACTGAAATGAAAGCAGGGACAATACTTACCCCGCTTACTGCAACAGTCGAAGAGCCACTGACAAGTAAACTGGAGGAAATAGTTATCAACGCGATTTTGAAACGCGAAGAATATGGCGAAATGGCTCACAGTGAACGCGCCTTTGTTGGCTCACAGGATTATTCGCGATTTAGATACAGAGAAACGAAAAATCAAAGATGATGCTCTTCTAAATACTTCTTATAAATCCTTTCAGCAGATGCAAACAATCGTACCTCAGCCTTTTGAATTGACTCCTTACCATGTTGGGCAAGCTGTTCAGCTCTATCGAACAGTAATGTTTCACAAAGTGCCTTTGTTTTCAACACTTCTTTCAAAATCAACTTATTCTCTTCACTCATAACTGGTTGGTTAAATGATACTCGAAAGTAATAAAATATGGCTATTTGTTGATGAGCTCTTAGCGTGGGGTATTCTTTATGATGCAATAAAAACTGGCCTAAAAAGAAATCGATCAGGCAAAATAAACAGCTGGCGGTATCGGGCCCTGGAATCAGATAAGAGAACTAAGCTTATTGATTACGACTCGCTTCCTGAGCCGACAAAATCTAAACTGCCGACCCGCATAGATCTAGTTAAGCAATGCCAGGCGAATACCACTGAAGCACAGCTGAATATTTATGATGAAGCATGCTACAGTCTCGAAGAATTACACAAGCGCCACCAATTAATTACTGACTATCAATTTTTCTTGAAGCGCACAAGCGACCAGCTGAAGGCAGAGGACCTAAAGCGAGCTGCCGGCTGGCTTAGATTATTGAATGCTTACAAAACACCCACACAAACTAGGAAGATAAACTTTGGTACCAAAGCACTGCTACGCGCAGCGGTTGTAGAAAAGTTGATCAGCGATATGCGCAAAGCGAAGGGTAAATACTTGTATGGTTTTAAAATCACTAATGTAGCTGTGCTACAACGTAAGGAACTGGAGTGGGCGAAAGCCATGGAAGAGGAACTTGAAAAGTTGAAAGACGAGCCTCTGACAAAAATAGAGCTCGATGCGAAAGCCAATGATGCTGCTCTTGCAACTCTACTTCATGAGAACGTTGGCAACCAGCACAGAAGAATACTTGGAGCTCTGAACGAAAATGAAAATGAGCGGATACTGCTTCCGAGCGGGAAGATTGACTTTAGTGAGTGGAACGCGCGCACTCTTGTGTACTTGTATGCTAACCCTGGAAGCGGCAACAAATTTGATTTTGAAAACATTGAGCGCAGGTATAAGTACGAGTGCAAAAAAGAAAACAGAACCCCTGCTGTAAAGCTTAGCGCGATCAAAGATTTTTTAACCAGCAATGAAGTACGCCAATACACCGATCGAGAACGCCACGGCTACAACTTTGCCGATAAGATGTTGCCGCATGTATATGGTAAGCGTGGCCAGTATAGTTTGAGCAAAGGAGGCTATGATGGATTTCAGGTTGACTTTAATAGCCGCGTGATGGTAAAGGTTGTTGATAAGAAAGGTGTAGAGAAGTTGGTGCCTAAACAAATCATGTTGACAGTAGTAGCCGTGTGGGATGAAAAGAGTGAAGCGATCACCGGCTATGACATTGGAATGGTGGAAGATGGATTGATGGTGCGCAACATGTGGAGAAATCACCTGAACCGAATGGGTGGCAGAAGTTACATAGAAATAGAGAGTGACCGATTTAGCGGTAACCTCGCTGAAGAAACTAGACACATTTTTGAAGCTACGGTGCAGCACAATACACAGCCTACACCCAACGACACTCAAGGAAAAGCCAGCAACCCAAAGGCACGTTTTGCAGAGCGCTTTGTGCAAGAGGTAAACCGACTGGCACAGAACTACCCACATTGGAAGGGAACAAATATTACAGCCATTGATAAGAACAGAAAACCAAATCCTGATTATAGGAAAGGAAATTTTGTTGATGGGTACTCGCAAGCGGTGAAAAACATTATTGAGATGATCAATGTGTTTAACCATGATACCTACAACCGATCAAAAAGCCGCTGGCAGGAGTGCATGGATAACATCAACCCAAATGCACCGGTGATTCCGCAAGAAAACATTTCGATGCTGCTCAATCAAAGTACAGTAGTAGCTGTGCGCAACGGACTAGTTGCCTTTGAAGTGAATCGGAAGCCATACGAATACAAGTTTGAAGAGTACTATTTACACACTCATGCCATGATGAAAGGCTATAAGGTGAAGGTGTACTATGACGAAAGCGACATGAGCAGTGTGGATGTGTTCGGAGAAGATGATCAGTTTATTGCCACACTGGGCAGACTGAAACGCGTGGTAAAAAACAAAGCTGAGCAGACAGCAGAAGACCAGGGCCGCGCAGCTGCTATGAGAGCCAACCGATTAAAACCTATTCAGCATGTTGAAGGAATTAATCGCAAGCTGCTTGAGCTTGAAGCGAGCGAGTATGGATTAGACATCAGCAATATGAGTTTAACGGAAGCGCAAGAGCTGATTGCCGGCATGAAGTTTATAAACCCTGAAGAACTCTTTGAAGAGGCGCTGAGGAACCCTGAAGCTGAAAGCGCAAAACGCTACTACGAAGACCGGATTTTACGAGCCAATGGTGAAGAGGTGCCAGTGAGCAGACAAGAACAGAAAAGCTTGGAACAGGAGCGCAGACAGTTAGTGCAAGAGAATGCAAAACGAAAAGGACTTATTTAAACCCCAATAAATTATGCTTGACAAAAACACGAAACAACAGATTGTAGAAGCTGCTCGCAATTATGCTGAGCAAGGTAAGCTGAGCCAAGATGCCTTTTGCGAATACGTGAAGGCGATGAACGGTGGCCAAAGCTTCTCCGTAGCATACTGGAATGACTTGCTGAAAGGCAAGATAACGACCGGTCAAAAGCAAACGCCCATAGACGACAAATACTTTTTGCGCATAGCCAAAGCGATTAACTACACAGTGCGCAAGAGCTACCGAAGACACCATGACACTGACAACTTCCTAGCATGCATGAGCACGTTTGCTGATGCCCGCGAAAGCCGCATGCCGGTATTGATTGATGGATTGACCGGAGAGGGCAAGAGTTATGCTGCCATGCAGTACATGCGCCAAAACCCAAAGAACACCTACTATGTGCGATGCGATGGTGACTTGACCGCGAAGAGCTTTTTTGTTGAGCTGGCTCACGCTTTGGGAATCCAAGCTTCGGGACCTATTTACGATCTGCGTAAGAACGCAATTAAAAAGCTATACGAAGCCGATTCGCAGCTGATCATTGACGAGGCAGAGAACTTGAAAGATCGTGCCTGGGAAAGTATGAAGCGCGTGATGGATGACCTGAAGGGATACACGAGCATCGTGTTTATTGGTGCGAATGAGTTTGAAAGCCAGCTGGAGAAAAAGGCTATGCGGATGAAGGGATGTTTCCCACAAATACTCAGACGCCTACGCGAGGGTGGAATTATCCAGCTCTTCCAGCTGACTATTGATGATGCCTTTGACATTTGCCGGCACTATGGAATAACCAGTAAGGACCATGTGCGCGCGATGTTCCACAAATGCCCTAACACTGCACAGTTGACTTCTATGATTGAACGCGTGATGCGCGAAGCTGACCAGGGCGGCAGAGATGTGCTGAGCGTGATTGAAATCTACTGCCCTGCCGCGAGAAAGAAAGAGAATTTAAAAGTAGCCTAAAACCCCCAAATGAAAAAGTACTCAACCGATTTTGTAAAGCAGCTTGAAGACCAGAAGAAAAACTACTCACCGGACGATTACCAAGATATGTTGTGCGAATTGCAAGAGGCATTGAATGGAATGATCAAGAAGAATGATGAGGAGCTACTAGGCAAAGCTGACTTGGATGCCGACTTAGAACTTGATTCGAATTACCAGTAAAAAATAAACTTTTAACCCAACCAGTATGAACACAGAACAAATTCAAAAACTAGAAAAAGACCTGAAAGAAATGCAAACCGTACTTGCCGCACTGAGGCAAGAGCCCGAGCTAAATGTGCAGGAGATAACCGCCAACGAAAAGGACATCGACTTTTTACAAGACAAGATTACCAAGTTTAAAGATCAGCCTCAAAAGTCATTTAAGTACAAGCAACCCGTTGCAGCCAAAGAAGAGCCGGCTGAAGCTGAAGCTGTGGATGTGAGTGACATTGAAGTTCAGATCAGTAGTGTGAACGCTTTTGTTGATTGTTTGAAAAAAGATTTGAATTCAGATGATCCAGAGAGAAACCTTCCGTGGATTGAGAATGAGATTAAGATGCAACAGGCGATTTTACAATCGCTGATTGGCGTGAGATTCTTCGTTCATGGTGCGCCTAACTTCTACAAGTTGATGTATGACATAGTAGCCGGCATGGAACGGCCATTCACTCTATCAAACCACATCGAGTTTGTAAAGATGTTCCGGAGGAACATTGATCTGAAACACGGAGTGCTGGAGACAAAGCTTGTGGTTATGCTGGAAGGCATTGAGCAAAATTTGACTGTTGCCCAGTGGGTTGGTCAAGCTGCAGCTGATGCTTTGATGGAAAGACCAGGCAATAAAGCCGGTGAGAAGACTGCAGAGCAGACTCTTTATGAAAGTGCGAAGCGTGCGCTCAACTTTATCGATGAGGTAGATGTAGAAAGCATTGAGGACGGTCAGATCAAGCGCCAGCTTGGAAGTGATTTAAGGAACGCTCTTGATCTGTATGAGCAAGTATATGAGACTGAGCCAACCCATGAGCAACCTGAGCCAGCAAATTGAATTTGTGCGGGGTGCGAGGCACCTAGTAGCAAAGAATAAGAATGAGGTTGTCTTGAGAGCAGAGCATCATCAAATGTTGCATGAAATTGAAAGTAACCTCACTCGTCTCAGTACTCTTCTTGAATCAAAAGCAATTGATAAAATCAAATCTCAACTAACAGATGGCAAAGATTAGAAACTACGGCGTGAATGACATTGGAGCGTGGAACTTCAATGATATAACATTGCCACAGGAATGGCACGAACACCTGGGCGACATCAGCGAAGGGTTTCGAATGCTGATCCACGGAAAGTCCGGGCATGGTAAAACAGAATATGTGATGCGATTGTGCAAAGTGCTGGCCATGCATTACGGAAAGGTAAACCTGAACAATGTAGAGCAGGGCAAGAGCAAAACTTTGAAGTCTGCTTTTGTGCGCAACAACATGAACGAGATTACTCCGGGCAAATGGACCATGTGCGATAAAAGTCAACGCGTATTCGATGAGTGGTTTAAGCGCCTATGCGGTCGCAATACTGGAAAGGTTCTCGTACTCGACTCACATGATTATATGAAGCTGACTTTTGAGCAATTCAAGATGCTGCACGAGAAGTTTAAAAACAAGAGCATCATCATAGTGTGTTGGGATGATCCATTTGATCCAGTGGCGAAAAAGATTCGCTACATGTGTGACATCAAAGTGAAGGTGCACAATTTCAAAGCGAAGATTACCAGCCGATTTGGAGGTAATAAGCCTTATGTGATTTGGAAGAATCCGCACAATGCGGAGTATGATGCAAAGCCAGAGCCACAACTTTTTGAATAATGGATACCCGATTGATCGATACCATTACCAGCGACACCGTCAAGTTTTTTGACTTGAATGCTGAGGCTGTGTTTACTCTGAAAGTAGAGTACGGATGCAGCTACCTAGAGAGCGCTTTTAAGGATGATCCGGAATTGATTGATGCTTTGAGGGCTCATCCGGCTTTTTGGATGTGGTGGCGCGAGCTGTGGGCTGAGCGCGATCGGGAGCTGATGATCAAAACCAAGAAGGGAAATTTTGGATTTGCCTACCTACCAGGAATGACCATTCGCGTGATCTTTCAAAAGCACATGTGGACCTTTTATGAAGACTATCACGACTGGCGTAATGTAAAGCAATACCCCAACACCGTGATGATGAATGTTGTGACAAAACCCTTATTAGTACACCAATAAAACCAAGTTTATATGAACAAAGAAGTGCAATCAAATTTAAAAAAAGAGCTGGAGCAAGAAGCTTTGGCAAGAGACAAAAAGCGAGCTGTGCAGCTGATGAAAGATTATAGTGATTTACAGAAAGATCACGATGAGTTGCTGTTTGACTATAATGAGAAGGCCGCTCCACTACAGGAGGAACATGACCGAAAGTTGAGTCCTATTCGTGAGATTTTTCAACCGAAGTTCACGAAGATTTCTGAATCGATGGAATCGGCAAAGAGGGAGCTGCTTGAAATCGGTGAACGCAACAAAAAGAATGTCGCTTTATTCGTAGAAGGCAACTGGAAGTTTGATGAAGGTTTCTACCTGCATATTAAATCAGAGGCCGAGGTAAAAACAGGCCCCAATTTTTCACTAAGCAAGTTCTTGAAAAAGTTCTCTCACCTGATTGAGGTAAAATTCAAACTGAAAGAGATTAAAAAAGTATTCACTGATGCAGAGAAGCGAGCGCCATTAATTGCCATGGACGTAGACTTAAAGGTGAACGAGACTGTTGAAATTAAACGAGCGCAGCCAAGCGCTTAACGATTTGTTTGAGAAAGGACGCAACGGTTATGAACATGGCCCCGGGTCAGCTCTGAGCGCCAGATGATCTTAATCTACAGGTGTGGCCTTTCGGCCTTTTTCATCCGCAAAAAGGTTTGGGAACATGCACCTAAGATATAGATAAACCGAGCCGTTGTGTGCGGCTTTTCATGGGGAGCCGTCCCATTTACTCGGAATCACTGGAAGACCTAAAACCGGCTGAAGTAATTCAGTCGGTTTTTTAAAACTTAAAACAGAAAAATAAAATGCCTACACCAATGCAACAACTTTGGCACTTTCTTCACCTACTGGGATGGAAAGACCGCTACTTAGAAATCATGCAGCAGTATGGGGCCACAAGCTTTCGACTGTTATCTGCCGACAAACAGCTGGAGTGTGTGGATTATCTAAAAACAGAATGGAATAATCGTACAAAGCGACCACGAAGTGCTGTGATTCATTATCTGTGCATCATGCCCAACTACGATTATACAACTGGTGAAGGTAAACCCAACTACGAAAAAATAGATCAGTGGGTGGAAAGCAAGTTTAAAAAACCGCTCAATAAGCTAAGCTTGGCAGAACTCAATAAGTGTGTTAGTGCTGTCAAATTTTGGTATGGTAAGGAGATAACGAAAAGCAAATGAGTAAGAAAGTAACCTACGAAGATAAGATTACAACGCTGGACCGCTACATCGCTCACCCTCAAGGAATGAACGATCCGGAGATACTCCGGGCTGTCAAAACTGATGTGGTAAAGGCTTATTCTAACGGTGCTAAAACTAGCGCTGAAAAGGGGCCGGAGCGTACTGAAGATACCGGTAACGAACTGTATAATTCAGCCATGGGCGTGTATAGGAATTTCCTCAAAGAACGAGGTGCCTATCTGGATATGACCGGAAGAAAGGCCGCTATCAACTCTGAAGCCATGCGAGGCATTATCAAATATGTAAGAGGCTTCATGAACAGCAATGATAAGCCAAGTGACGATAAGAATGTTTTGCTCGGCATTGAATTCATTTTTTCGCATTGGAACAGATTGAATGACTACTTGCGCAATCGCATTGAGCTACGCGACATAAACGATAAGATCGGCGAAATTTTATTAAAGATAAAGAATGGGGCAGATACAAAAACAGCAGCCAAAGACGACTTGCAGCGCTTTAAGCAAAGCCTTACAAAGCAATAACATTTCGCTCGCCATACGCGAGTTGAGTGTAACCAGTGTGCATAAAATAATGGATGCACGTGAGCTAAGAATTGATTTGGAAGAGCAACTGGTACAGATGAGAAAGTCTTGGCTTTTCTTCAAAAAGAATAAAGGCGTAAAGGACCGTATCAAACACATGGCAACCTTGAAGAAGATAGGTATAGAACTGAAGAGCAAACTCGAAGAGGTGCCGGCTATTTATACGCTCTTTGAATATAGAAACCTGCCAGCATCAGAAACTGGAGAAAGCCGCGAGCAGGAGCTATTAGATACCCTTTCATTATTGATTGTTGGTGTAGTTGAATATCACCACACCAGTGAGATGATGAGTGTGCCAATGGTGAAGGAGGTAGCTCTCCGGATTGTATATCAGTTTGGTGGTTTGACCATAGAAGATATTGGTCTGTGCTTCCATCAAATAAAAAATGGGCAACGAGGCAAGGTTTATAACCGAATAGATGCTGCGGTGATCATGCAATGGCTTCACGACTATCAGGCAGAGCTTCAGGAAATAGGAACCGAAAGGAATGCCAGGCTTCACAACCAAAGTAAGACAGGTGTGTGGAAGGATGGCCATGAACATAGAATTATTCAACCTAAACGATTAAAGGATTTAACATGAGAGTTGAACAGTTAACACAAGCGCAACTTGAAGGAATCGCGCAGGAGTACAATTTGATTTTGAGAAAGCAAAGTAAGCTTTCGAGAAAAAACCGAGAGACTATTTCAGCTGTTGCTCAGGCAGCAATAAAGAAGGGACTGATTGTTGAGAAGAAAAACGTACAACAATAAATTTAATAATTCAATGGAAAAACTAACCGCTGCTGATTTGCAAAAGATTGCAACGCTTCTAAAGACAGATGCTGGAATAGAGATAAAGGTGATGCCAAGTGAGTTTGTTAAAACTGGTACGGCCTTTTTATTAATGAATGCTGAAGACGTGGCAGCTATGAGTGAAATATTCAAAGCGCAGGAGCTGGGAGTAAGCCCTAGGACACTCATCAGGAAAGCTCGCCAACTGGGAATACAGAAAGAGCCTGACTTTTTAAAAAAAAGAAAAGATATCATTTCTAAAATGGCCCAAGAAAGAAGACCTCCTAACGATCAGAAGACGATTGATAGAATAACTGAAGCCGGCAAAGCGCATCGATTCAAGAAGGGACACAAACCAATGGTAAAGGATTACTCAAAGATATGGGAGACTAGAAGACGCAATCAAATGGAGGTTCAACACGCGATGAAGAATCCTTATCTGAATTATGGTAGGGAAAAAACTAGGTATGATCAAGAAAACAAAAAATCAATCTAATATGAACAATGTAGTATTTGTAAGACAGTGCGCTGTAGGTGGATGTTACACGCGTACAAAAAAAGGAGCTCAAATGTGTGAGCATCATCAAAAAATGTATGAAGAGGGAAATCGGTTCAAGGCTTTTTATGGTAAAACTGTCCAAAAGAAGTTTGTGCCAAGGTTCAAAGACCTGAAGTTTCAGAACGACAAGCAGTTTCGTTCATGGTTGAAAAAAACGACTAGATATGAAATCGAGTTCCAAGGTGAACAAGACCTTGTAAGGATGTATGTGGATGCGCTCGGAGAAGTGCTTTATTGTGAACACGGATCGCATTTCTACATCGGTAGATTTATTGATGTAGACTTTCATCTGGTTTCGGAAGGAAGAAGTTTTAAAGCTCACCAGCCGCTGCGCATGTGGGAAGAAGAAAGGAAGTCATTTCAATCTTTGTATGGGCTGATCATCAAGGAAGTTAAAACCAACCACCCGCGAAATCTAGCTGAAATAGAGGGTACAGTAGTTTTTATTGAATCAAAATGATCAACTGCCAATTATGTTAAAATTTAAATCTATAATCCCAGTAGGTAAACAGGAGTTTGCGTACCAAGGTGAGAATGTATCAACTAGATGCTCTATCATGGCTAACATACCTACTCGATCAGGCTCATTACCTTATTTGAATGATGAACAGGATAAGTACAGGCAATATGAACTTGTGATCGATAAGTTTACAAGCAATGTGATTTGCGTGACATTAAAAAAGTATAGACATGATACTGTTAAACAGCGAAAAGAAAAAGGAAAGGCTGTTGAGGTAGATATGTATCAGTTTACAACAACCTTCTCTCAATTAGTGAACGCAATTTTTAAGGATACTGAGGTTAATCATTTTATCGAAGAAGAAGCTTTTCCGGAGCCTATAGAAAGATTAATGAGAACGGTTTATGATAAGCACTAAAATCTCCTGCAAGCAAAACCCCTTACTCATCGATATGGCAAAGCAAATAAAGAAGTCGAAGGTATTGCGCCTCGTATTGAAGAAGAAATGGTTTGATATGTTAAGCAATGGTAAGAAAGAAGAATACCGTGAAATCAAACCCTATTGGATAAGAAGGTTGGTTTACTCAATACTTCCTGAAGAGCACTCAGGTGAGAACAGCAACATTCCTGATGACTTCTATTATGATATCACTTGGAATGGGCACGATCCGAAAGAAGTGTTCAAAGCGTATTATAGCGTGTTTAGAACTTTTGAATGGGTGGAGCTGTCACTTGGCTACCAAAAAGAAAGACCTGTGAAGCTTGCCAAGGTAAAGCGGATCCGGATCGGGAAACCAAAAGCAAAATGGTGCGAGCCGGAAGATGTAGGAAAATGGGTATTTGTGATTGAGTTGGAGATGCTTTAATTTTAACAAACGAAAAATCTATGAATAACCCTACAGTAACACAAGAGTATTTAGAAAGATGCGGATTCACATCTTGGGGTCAGTTGTTTTACACAGTCACAACTAAAATGCCGATGAGTGATTTTCGCCAAATCATCAAATTGTATCCTAAGATCACGTTTGAAGAATTAAGTTCATCAACTCCTGTGCGTGAAGTTAGTGTTGGTGAAATTGCTTTCAGGGCAATGAATGAACTGAAGAAACATCTTCCCGATGAAGAAGATTTTGATACTTTTCTAAGTATGAAAAATCCAATGTATTTTGGTGGTAATGTTGAGCTTTATTCAAAAGCAAAAGGGTTAAATGATAAACTTAATAAACTAGTTTCTTTCTCTAAAACTAAATAAAATGAAAGCACAGTATCAAACCGCGTTTTTTGTCCTTCTTGTTTTAATATGCTCATTCAACAACGGCTATGCTCAAAAGAAAAAGCAAAAGGATGAGCAGACATTAAAATTTATCTATCCTGAGTATATTTCTCAAGGATATACAGTTGATGGAGTTACTCAATTGTTTAAGAATAATGAGAAGAAAGGGCCTTTCTTCTCAAAAGGAAATGGCGTTGTATTTGATAAAACATGTCAAATGATTGTAGACGTTAGAGTGGACAGAGAAATGCACATGAGTTCATACGAATATTTCTATAAGAATGATACTTGTGTTACTATAAGAATAAAGACTGAATCTACCGAAAAATGGAAAGATGAACTATTAAAGGAACATGAGTTTATCTCAGAAGAAACCGAGTCTAATAAAGGGAGATTGGTCTTAAAGTTTAAATCGAGAGACAGAAACTATTTCTTAAAAGTATACCAGAATATTTCTGATAAACAATTGATTTCAATACAAGCTTTTTTTAATTAGCCCTTCAGAGCAGTCTCAATAGTGCTTACGGCCAGATGGAACTCTTCGGCCAGCTCGGTGATCACATCATCGTAGCGTTTGCGATCAACATTATACTTCTGATTAAACTTCATTCGAATAGCCTCATTGCGAAACTCGGTGTTGCGCTTGCGCTGTTCGATGATCTTTCGAATGCGTTCTGGTTTTTCGTTTACTCCTTCCTTTGTAAATTCTGCCATGTTAAAAAAGGCAAGTTGGGGCCTTTCACCCATCGGCAATCGACTATTTACGTTTTGTTGTAAGGACTCAACCATACAACAAAGTAAAGAAAAAAAAATCGTTGCTTGCAAATACAACGCATGGGCCTATCTAAAGTTCAACCGGCTGGCTAATCAATTTGAGGTGTGATTTGCAATTGCGGAGGTGTAACCGGAGGGTTGTATTGAGGTAGCGCAGCGTGATCCCACATCATGCATTTGAATCTTTGAATACTCTTCATTAAGGCTTTTCGTGGATTGTGTGGTGGAGTGATTGCTATGCGTGAAATGCTGTTGAATAAACGCTGATCATCGCTCGTGTTAAGTAATGCTGCAAAAGCAGGGATGACGCTGAGCTTGGCACTATAGCCTGTCATTGCTTTGTACACGTTGTCAAAAATTTGCATGTGGTCTTTAGCGTTGTCTTTTTTCAGTCGCTTTGAACCGGTGTCGAATACACAATCTGTTAACAGAATAAGGTTAAACTCACATTCTGCTTGTTGAATGTTTCTGCCTAGGTCTTGAGTGGTTACCGGATTAAATTCAAGGTACAGCGCGGGCGATACTCGCAATGCTGCATTCTTGTCTTTCGTATCATCCTGATTCATGTACCAATCAATTTCGCGTAGTTCTGGTACCTTACTGGAAAGACGTGCTTTTAAAGCTTCAAAAGAATAAGTGAACATAGATGTAATGTGTTAAGAGTTAGTTCGTTTTTTTACCTCGCTGAATGTGCCCTTTATTCCAGCCCAGTAGTTTGACATAATCATGAAAGCCGCAAGGGCACACAACTGAGTTATAGACTTCGCCATTTTCCTTGACTCCCTGAATGGCGCGATCGCCTAACAATTGACAGCCACAAGAAGGGCATTCGATACTCGGTTTTTTATCGCCCAGAACAAAGAACCATTTGTCGGTATCAATATTTACCATCAACTAAAAATTTTATCCATTTCATCATCAAGCCACTTCTCTACTTGTTTGTCCACTTCCGGATTGCCTTCACCGGCAATAGGCGCCATCTGGCGCTTGGGCATGGTGAAGCCTGCGCCGCGGCCGGCCTTTAATCCTTCGTTGTGAACATTGAAGTATTCTACATCGCTCATTGCTCTTACTTCTGATTCAGAATGCTCTACTTCAATAGATCGATGCATTTTGCCGGAGCCTTTACCGATCAGTATTTTACGATCTGGAGTAACAGTTTCTTTACGCTCTTTCCATTTGTTGCTTTTGCCGTCCTGGTAAGCTTCTTTATCGAATGAATCATGTATGGATTTCTCCAGCACTACGGCAACCTTTTCGGGCAGGCGCTTTTTGAGTAATGTTAAGAATGCGCCACTCGACTCTTTGATCTCTTGTGCTAGTTCCTTTCCGGATCGAATGTTTCGTATCATATAAAATATATCTATCTTTGTAGTGGCAGGGCAGTGATGCCAGGCCCCACGGGGGTGCAGATTCGTTCTGGCCCCTTCTTTTTTTATTAATCCTTAAACCAAAAGTCTCCCATCAAAATCTTGGCTCTGTCAAATTCATACATTGAGCCTTTGTATATGACAATCAAGTTCTGAATGCTTGTGCTGCGCGTGATTCTATATTTGATGGCTTCTTTCAATTTCTCGCCAGTGATATTGCTTTCAATATTGAGGACTACTTGTGTGGCTTGTTTACCGGCAGCTTTCAATGCCTGATCAATGGCGTTTGCTGTCGCTGTTTTATTGGTCTTGATTTCTGTGAGTAGACTATTCAACTCAATATCCGGATTGATTGCTCCGTGATGATTGATTACTTGTCGAATGACAACCGCATCGCCTCGGATGGCCAGCAGCTTTGCAGCTTTCAAGTTTGCGGAGTAATCATTTGCTTTCTTAACGTGACTAAACACAAATCCTCCGGAGAGATTGTCGGTGAACTCTACCTTGAAATCAGTTTCCTTCAGCAAGCTTTCGTAGAGCAGTAAGTTGTTTTCGAACTTAGCAAGATCAACAGCCGGCTTGAAGCCAAATAACTCGCCGGCTCTTTTTGCGAAAGCTCCATCGGTAGTGAAGTAAGGCAAGGCATCAGTGAATGCTTTGCCGGTCATCCCTACATTGTTTTGAAAGGCTTCCGGAATATCTTCAAACGTAGTGGGCCGCACATCTTCGGCTTCAGTGCCTGCCCACCTGGTTGTGCAGCGACAATTAAAACCATTAGGGGGGAAATGATTTTTCCAGAAGACATCTGTTACCGGAAGTGTTACTCCGTTCCATCCAGCATGCTCAATACGCGTGCGCTTATCCATTACAGCAACGTAGGTAATCGATCCACCTTTGCGAACGTAGCTCATCCATTTGCGCGCTTGCTGTGCGGAGGCAACGGCAGTATTGTATTCAGTCTCCAGCCATTTCTTGTTGTAGTCTTTATCTACTTTATCCTTCACGGCTTTGAAGAATTCTGATTTGCTTCTGAGCTTACCGTTTTCATCTACCAGCTCGCGGGCCATAGCCAGTGAGCTTTGATGGTGTTTGAAGATAGCTGTAATGGCTGTGTTGAAACGAAGCTGTATTAATAGCCTTTGCTCTTGGCTGCCAAACTCTAATTTGTCCGGATTGTTTTCCCAACCCTTTAAAATACCTTCCCAAAGTATGCGAGAAGTTTCCCGGACTAAGTCGGGATCAGGTTGACCCAGCGCAATGCGATTGTTATAAATTCGTTCGATAGCCTTTCGAACGTACTTATCTAAACTAAAAGAATCGCCTTCAGCATGCGGTTCGTGAAAACAACAGGTGTGAAGCTGATCGATTAAAAACGATAGCGATACCGAGCCTGTTGCGACTTTTTTATGAGGCCACCTCCTTGACCTTTCTTTTTGGGATTTGCATTTTTACCATCGGTAGACTCAGCATCGTCATTCTCCGGGTCTTCATTATCCTGGTAACTCATGTATCTGAATTCTAACCCTTCAATTGGATATCCATTTTCGCGCAGGAATGGAAGCAGCTCTTCGTTGATATGATAAGTCTCAGCGCGTTTGTTCGCTTCAACAAATTCATTCAAGATATCTTCATGAACTTTTGCAGCTCCGACAAATGATTTCTCATCGCTGGTGCCGGTGGCTCCGGAGATGGCCTTTGAGATTTCTGAATTCGCAAACGCAGCCAGCTCTTTATATATGTTATAAGAATCTTTGAAGGTGGGCTCTTTCAACTCGATCTCATCTTCCGGGTCGAGGATCATCCAAAGGTTCTCGCCGAAATTGCGAGCCATTTGTTCGAGCTTATCCAGCTCCGTCTTATCATCGGTAGCCGCTTTGATAGCGACCATTGGCATTCCAAATTTTTCGCTGTGCCGGCTCCAGTCACTTCGACTGTAGTTTTTCCAGATGAATTCTTTGGTAGCTACACAAAGCAGTCCGAGGTATTTGCTGTCGCCCATCTCAATGAGCATTAAACCTTTTTTAAACTTCTCTTCGCGGAAAGGAATGCCGACTTCATCGCTTACATCTAAAACAAATAATCCTTCCTCCGGACGAACGTGCTCGCGCGGGATGAGCTCTACTCTTTTTACTTCCCACTCCATGCCTTTCTCCTCGCTCTTCACCCACTCAGCAAACTGCACTAGTGAGTGGCCGAAGAAATTGGCTTCCTGAAAATACTTTCTGTAATCTTCAAACCACTTCTTTTGAAACAAGCGGGTGGCTTGCTCATCAATCTCTTGGGTGCCCAGTTTGAAAAGACCGAATGGAGAGCCGACCACTTTGAGGATGGCTTTGCGGGACTCGCCAATCAAGTGACCATCATTCTCCCACACCTCATCGTACATGGCCAGCAGCATCGATCTGCGTGGACGCAGCGGATCGCGTGCAATCAATACTGCAGCTTTTAATTCATCCTGCTGCATGGTGGCCATGTAGCTTCTGCGCTGGCTCAGGTTGAGGCTTACGCGTTTTGGATTCTTTACACTGGAGGATTGTTTTTTGAGTGTCTCCAGTTCGGTGGTAAGCTTGGCAATTGCCTTCTTGTCGGCTCGCAAGAAATCCGGTAATAACGATTTGGGTAAAGAAAGACCTAATTTCATGGTATTTGAATTTGTGTTGGTGCGTTTAATTTGGGGCTGGCAGGCTCATTACCTCGCCCTCGTGGCTTTATAGCGTTAGAACTCGTTAGAAATGGCCTCTACGATCAATTTCTGTTGCGTGGTGAACCCCCATCATTTGCTCGCTGGTCGATACTGCCCCATCTTCTTCGTGTAAAAGTGCCGGTTTCGCCTGCTTCGTTGGTTACTTGAATGGGGGTAAGACCCAGTACATCCTTCTTCCCATCCTCAACTTTCATGAGCAGTTTGATCACGAGCTCATAATTGTCTTTGACGCGCTCAGGCATCATCTCGTCCGGGATGCGCTCATATATAAAGTAAATGACCAGAACCTTTGCCCATCTCAATACTACTTTGTTACGAGCCTCACCAGTGGTGGCAAACTCAACATCCATGTTGTACTTCTTGCCCAAGTGATCGCGGATGATGGCTATGGCATCGCCTTCAGCTGTATCAAGCAATAAGTCTTCGTCTTCATCGGCAGCTTCTAAGATTTGATCCAGACGCTCAGCGCGCATCTGATATTTATAGTCTGCTTTAGATATGTAGTTTGAATCGGCCATAACTCTTTAGTTGTAGAAAAAATTGAATTGAATAAAATGGGCAGGGCACCTGCATGCTACCTGTTCACGTAATATGAGGCGGTGCACCTTTCCGCTGATAGCTTGTACTTCCAGCTTGTAGAAGGCAAAATATTTTCTATCCTCTTCGGTTATCCGATTTGGTGTAGGAGCCGGTTCGGCCCTGTCGTTTTCTTCCATTGCTGTTGTTGCGTTTATTTAAAAGATAGATTGCTCCCTCCACTGCATCGGGGCCGTCATCATGACCATTTGGGAAAGCCAAAAATTGCTCACGCAGGGTAATCATGTCCTGATCTTTACGAAGCTTCTCATTGAATCGAAGACAGCCACTCTCAGCAATTGGTGTTAAGTCTTCAATCCTTCCGGTCTTATCCGGCTTGGCTCTTTTGTCTCCGCGAATACGAAGCTGCCGGTTTCGGGCATTGCCTTCTTTTTTGTACTCGGCCATGTAGAGATCTTCTTGTATAAAGTTGGCCTCTATATAATGCCGGCAGTTTACTTCTCTTTTGCCGCGAACAATGCCTGAGCCTACAATATTCGTTTTGCCATGCACGACATCATCAATTAGATAATGCGCTTGAACCATAGCTTTCCGTGAAGCGTGACGAACCCATGCCCAAATGATATCGTATTTGCTTCCACTCTTGCCCACCAGCACAATTGCTTTGGTGTCACCGGTATCTTTATAAGAAGGGTCATTGTAAGTAATGAGCGCTTCGTATTGATCAAGTGCTAGTATTGGAGACCATGGCAAGTCTTCATCTTTGAAGATGTCACCATCGGCCATGTCTTCGTGATAGAAGTTACGCATCGCATTTCGCAACCCCATTTTGCGCATGCGTTTCTGAAGCATCTCCACGGTGTAGCGCTCCTTCCATGAGGGAACCCCTCCATCTTCAATGAGTAACTTTTTATGTGTTACCGGGTCCTCGGTAGCATAGACTTTTATATGCTTCAGTCCTTCTCGAATTGGATCGCCTTCTTTCACATCGCCAACCAAGTGAGCCATCAGGTCATTTTTACACGTGCGGTTGTTGGCGAAAACAACGCGGGACGCTTTGATAGCTAAACATCCCAGGAAGTCTCCAAGAACCCAATCAACATCGGCTTTGATGCGATCTTGATTTTTACTTCTGCGCTTGTTAGCGGCATCATCAACCACTCCATAGTTAGGCCGATTAGCGGCCTTTCTTACACCAGCAGGATTTTGGCCAATACCAAAAGACCAAAACCCGATTCCGTCAGTGGTTGTAAAGTGGCCTTCGCTCCAGCTGCCAATAGTGCGCTGTTCACCAAAGTCTGCAATGAAAAGTTTGTTCTCCATCAGCTCGGCTTGCAAGTCACCGAGCAATACAGCGGCCTTCGCATCTGTTTCACTGGCCAGTAGCATGCCAGTGAGCTCGCCACGAGCCTTTAAAATCATGGGTATAAATACATCTATAATAACAGACTTCGCGTGTTCGCGTGGCCACTCCAGGGCAGCCATTAAATCGTTGTTGGTAAGAATCTCTTTACCTGCCTGTTTGTGGAACCATGCAAAGTCAGCATCGATGTAGTGGCCAAAGTAATAGCGGCAAGCCTTCTCAAAATTTTGAGGTTTGAGTAGTTCTTTGATTCTCTTGGAACGCTGTTCGGCTGTTTCGAAAATATTTTTTTGAATGGCAGAGGTAGACGATCGGATACGCGCACAATGTTCCAGCCAATCTTTATATGTTTTATCAGGGATTTTCCAACTCATAAGTTTTTTCGCTTGAAATTGAGAAAGTCATCACAGTGATTGAGCAGTTGTTTGCTGAGTTCAACATCACGCTCGGCAATGAAGCCGGTTAAATCTTTGATGTTGTTAACCAGCACGGACCAGTCGAGTTGTTTGGCTTTGACAGTTGTCCACAATTTTTGAAGCGCATCGACATCACCCTTGTCGAGTGGAGAAAGCTTTTCGATGTCTTTCTTTTTGAGCTTATCTTCCTGATCATCGACTTGCATGTCCAGCACACGCAATTGAAAATTGATCAATCGCCATACACGATCTTCGGCGACTTCGCGGCCCATGTTTTTGGTAGCGCGTTTTTCTTCCCACCGGTGCTTTGTCTTCCATGTGGAAATAGTTTGCTCGCTCAACTCTAAGATAGAGGCGATTTGATTGCCTGCCCAACCAGCGTTGAAGAGCTCTTGCGCTGCACTTTTCTTGTCGATCACGATAGGTGAGTGTTTTTGTCTGCGACAAAAATGGACTGAAAACGGGCGTGTCGAAAGGTGTTGTTGAGGGAGACTATTGATTTGAATAAGTGAGACTCTTGGAATTAATAGCCACACTAAACATGCGCTTGCACCGCGCGCAAAGGTGAATCATTTTTGAGCCACTTATTTGAAACGCCACGAAAAAAAATGTTTGAGCTCCGTGCGAAATCTGATTCTGAAGTTGACGTGCTAATGTATGGCAGCGTGAGCGAATGGAGCAAGGTGAACGCGGAGGATTTCATTAAAAAACTTTCTGAAGCCAAAGCCAAAAACTATGCAAAAGTAAACTGTAAGATCAATTGTCCGGGAGGAAGCATTTTTGAAGGGCTTGCCATCATGAGTCAGATGAATACGCAAGAGATATTCATCACAGGCATTGTAGAAGGCATGGCCGCATCGATGGGTGCTGTCATTCTGCAAAGCTGCCACAAGCGAAAAATGGTAAAGGGCACACGTCTGATGGTTCATGCCGGTTCGGGTGGTGTTTATGGTCAGGTGAACGGCATTCGTGATTATGCGGATATGCTTGAAAGCCTGAACAAAACTTTAGCAGAGATCCTTTCCAGGCGTAGCAAGAGAAAAGACGTGAAGTGGATTCTCGACAATTGGATGGCCGATGGAAAGGATACTTGGTTTACTCCGGAGCAAGCTTTAGCGGAAGGTCTTATCGATGAGATTATTGAAGGCAATGTAAAGCCTTTTGAAAAAGAGAATGCTTCGATTTTAGAAATGGCGGCTCACTACTCGCAATTCACAACTGACACAACACAAACCGAAATGAAAAAAGAAGATTTGATTGCCTTGCTTGGCCTTGGTGCCAATGCTACTGAAGACGAAATCAAAAATGCGATCACCGCGATGAAGGCCAAAGCTGCTACAGCTGTAGCCGCTAATCCTCCGGCTCCGGCTCCTGCTGCTCCTGGTAAACCCGAAGCTTCCGGTGACTTGATTGTTGGAAACGTTTTGGCACTTGCGAAGGCGCGTGGTGTAACCGATGAAAAGCAGTTGAATGCTATCAAAACTTTAGCTGGTATTGATGTGCAAGCTGCAATTGATTTACTGCCTGCGCAAGCTGCTGCGGCCACCGAACAGAACCCATCTGAAGCAGGTAAAGCCCCTTTGAATTTGAACGACGTGCTGAATGCCCTGGGTGGGAAAGCTAAGCCTGCCGGTGAAGAGGCCAACTGGGGTTATGCCGAATGGTGTAAGCATCCCGAGAAGCTTAAAGCTTTGATTGAAAAAGATTGGAAGGCCGTTGCCAAGCTGATCAAGGATTACACCGGTCATGAGCCTACGGAGGCAGAAATCAAGGCAAGTTCTTTCAACTAAAAAACTTAAACGATTTAACAAAGAAACACTATGCCGGATAAAATCATGTGGCCCGATGGTGGCCCTGACGTCAAAGCCCCTGCTTTTGCAGCGGTCCAAGCCGTGACCATTGAAAATCGGAAGACGCTATTAAAGCTTGCTCTTACCGGTAACTGTACGCTGAATCTTACGGTTGATCCGGAGATTGCTCGTTCCGGCTCTGCCGGTGCCGAGTTGCAAATTGAAGTGAGCTCTGATGGTACTGCACGAAGCTTAACATTCGGAACGGCAATGCTGGCTCCTGTTATTGCCGGTGCAATCAACAAGACTTTCACGCAAGCTTTTGAGCTTGGTAGCGATGGAATCTTCCGTCCTCAAGGAGCTGCTGTTCAGATCAACTAAACATCTAAATTTTTTAAAGAGACCACTATGGCAAACGAAGTATTCAGGAGGATTTTTAGCAGCGATCTGCAAGGTCAATTGTTTCCGGACAATAGCTTTTACGCTGGTTGCAAAAGCGATGATGCTGCTATCGATGCAGAGAACATTGAGATTCCTCAGGATGAAAATGGAGCGGCACAAGTAATTGTTGATCCGACAAAGTTCCCGCTGGAGATGCGCACGGAAGAGGACTCCAAGAAAACCTATGGAGCCAATTTATTGGTTACCATTCCGGAGGTGATCACCTATAACAATCAGTTGTTGACTTCTTATGATAAACGTAAGGCGAAGCTGGATAAGCATCGCATGAGCCTGGAAGATCAAATTGCTGATCGTACTATGTTTGGTTGGGCGAATAGTGTGGCCGGCTTGAAGTTTGCTACTACAGGTGCTGCTACTCGTGTGAACGAGGCGTTTGCTGGCGGTAACTTGAAGCGCATTGCAACCGAGGCAGACATTTTAAAAGTTTTGCGCGCATGGCGTTTTTCTAACCTTCCTAGTACGGGGGGCCGTTGCGTGTGTACGCCTGATATTTACGAAGATTTACTCGCGATCAAAAAAGCGTACGGAAGCGGTACCGATAGCAACAACAAGTTGTTAGCTGATGGTGCTGTGGATAAGCTGTTCAACTTCGACATCTATGTGCGCAGTAAGACTACCAAGTACTCTGCTGCTGGTGCAAAGAAAGCGATCGGTGCAGCTGGAGCTGCTACAGACTCATACTCTGCAATTTTCTACCATCCTCAATTTGTTCGTTATGTGAAAGGACAGGTTTTAGTGAACATGGATCCTGCTCCGCGTCCCGACCTGGCTGGAGGTATTTCCATGAACGCAATGGTGCGCTCAGGTGGTAGCAGTGGTAGAAACTCTGAGCTGGGTGTGATCACGCTTTACCAGGGCGAGTAATAGAATACATTTTAACATTTATGAGATTCCCCTTCCTATTCCGGAAGGGGAATTTTTAACACCATAAAATGTCTGGGCAATTGGCTGATAACATGGAAGGCACGATCGGTGGAACGGTCGGCACGGTACTAGGAAGTGTACTTGGGTTGATAACTGTCAATAATCTTTTAGAGACAGTATTAATGGCAGTGATTGGAGCTGTGGTTGGATTTTACGCCAACAAACTTTTGAAGTGGATTCATAAAAAACTAGGAGGCTAGAAATCCTCCATTCAAGCAAAAAATGAAAACATACTCTTATATCGAATTAAAAGATCGCTGCCTAAAGTTGAATTTAGGTTGGTTCTCTTTTCACTTGGTAGGAGTTCGAAGTAAAGCAGACTTACCAAATCAGTTTGACGATAAGCTTTATGTGATTTCAAATCTTGAGAAGAAAGAGTTTACATGCACCACTAATCCAGGGGCAAGCTGGCTAACTAAGCTGCTGAATCCAAAGGGTGCGGCCGTCCTTCAGGCCGATCGACAATATGTAGGATGTTGGGAGATTGGAAAGCATCGCGGTCGATATGAGGCTTTGGTGCAAGTGCGTCCGGTCACAGTTCACCGTGATAAAAATCTTGATGGCAAGAGTGATGAAACCAGTTTGCTCGATACGGGATTGTTTGGTATCAACATCCATCGAGCCAGTGAAACGGTAATAAGCAAAACAATTGATAGTTGGAGTGCCGGCTGTCAAGTACTAAATAATCCGGCAGAGTTTTCTGAGTTGATGGCTCTCTGCAAGTTGAGCGGTCAAAAGTATTTTACCTACACGCTATTAAAAGAATTTTAAAATGAAAGCCATCCAAACGATGTTAAAATCTCTTCTGCTCACTGGTTGGGTACTTTTGATTGTGGCGGGGTGCCGCGCTCCTGGCGTGGTGTCCTCCACATCAGAAGTCAAGAAGAATGATAGTACTTATGAACGTACTACTGCTCGGGCTGTTAAGTTAACGGTTAAAGAAGACTCCAGTAGCGTAAAAGGAAAAGCAGAGCTTGATTTCAATTCGATTAAATGGGATGGCTTTCGTACAACCTCCCTTCCTGATAGCACAAAAAAAACAAATCCTTGCCCAAAACAACCTGATCAGGTTGTGCCGGTGTTTAAGCCTAAAACATGGAAAGCGAAAAGTAAAACTTCCTCCGTTGATCTAAGCATAGATGCTGCCGGCAACATAGAGGCAAAATCAAATTGTGATAGTGTGACCGCTGTCGCAATTGCCCTGGACAAAGAGTTATACCACTACAAAAGTTCAGTCTCATCTGAAAAGAAAGAAGTGCCTGTCTATGTAACTCGATGGATCGATAAAGTATGCCGATGGATTTCCGGGCTTACCCTTCTTGCTGGAATTCTCTTTTTTTTTATAAAAACCAACCGAATAAAACTATGAAAGACTTACGCGAGAAGTACGCTGAGTACTTTGACAACTACCCTAACGCTGATGTGATTTTTGTTGCCACCGATGGCAATGTTTTCCTGAAGGAAAATATGCACGATGGATTTAACCATCAGAAGCAATTCACGGAGAAAAATCCGGATGATAAGCTCATCCCGGTATATCGCAATGATCCATCCGATTTCTCGAATGAGGATTTTGAAAAGGAGCAAGCAGCTGCTGAAGCTGAGCGCCTGAGAATCGAGCAGGAGGAGGCTGAGAAAGCTGCAGAAGCCGAACGCGTGAGAATTCAGGAGGAAGAGGATGCGAAAGCTGCAGAGGAAGAGCGCGTGAGAATTCAGGACGAGGAGAATGCGAAAGCTGCAGAAGCTGCAGAAGCCGAAGCATCTAAAACTCCTGAAGCAGATAAAACCAAGGCTGCAAGCGCAAAGGCTCAGAAAGCTGCTGCTGCTAAAGGTAAATCAAAAGGAAACTAATTTTTAACACTAAGATAAAAGCTTTATGGCTGCACCTGGTATTTCAATAACCTTAGCGAATGGAGCTCTTGATGCGGTGATCACCACAGAGGATGGTGTTGCCGGCATTGTAATGACCGGTGTTGCTGCAACCGGTTTGGCACTGGGTGTGAGTAAGCAGTTGTTTACGTTGGCTGAAGCTGAAGCGATTGGCATTACCAGTGCCTATGACGTTACCAACACTACCAATGTTTGGAAAACGATTAAGGACTTCTATGCTGAGGCTGGCAGCGGAAAAGAGCTTTGGATTATGATTGTGGCTAAGACCAGCACAATGTCTACCATTTGTGATACGGCTAACTCGATTTTGAAAAAGCTTCTCAACGATGCAGATGGCAGAATCCGAATAGTTGGTGTTACTCGCGTTCCGGACGGAGCCTATGTTGCAACATACACAGGTCAATTGGATGCTGATGTGATAGCAGCTGCAGCAAAAGCCCATGCTCTTCATAATGAATTCAGAGCCGAGTTTAAGCCGTTTAGAACGGTGTTAGATGGCCGCGATTTTCAAGGTACTATCGGCTCTCTTTCAGACCTGAAAGCAAGCGCTTTCAATTCAGTAGCTGTCTGCATTGGCACTGATGTTTCCGGTAGCAAAAATGCTTCTATCGGATTAGTCATAGGACGCCTTGCAGCTAACCCGGTGCAAAGAAATATCGGTCGCGTGAAAGATGGTGACTTAGGTATCCAGGCAGCTTTTTTAACCAATCAATCCACTGACACCAAAACATTCACTATTGTTAGCGGTGGTCAGATTGACCAAATTCATAACAAGGGTTACATCTTCATGCGCAAGTATCCAAACCGCAATGGATACTATTTCAATGATGACCCAACAGCTGCTCCGGCCACCGATGACTACGATTCCATAGCACTGGGCCGTGTGATCGACAAAGCCATCATTGTCACTCAAAAGACCTACGTGGATGAAATCCTTGATGATTTAGAAGTTGGTGAAGATGGCTTCTTACTCGCGGCCATTGCAAAAAGTTATCAGGCTAAAATTGACAAAGCCCTGCTTTCAGCTTTCAATCAACCGGGAAAGGATAAAGAGGTAAGCAGCGTGAGTAGTGAAATCAGTGCCCAGGTAAATATTGTTGTTACCGGCATTATTCCCATCAAGGTAAGAGTGACCCCAAAAGGATACGGAAAGCAATTGGTAATTGACCTCGGATTTGAGCTTTAAAAAAACAAAGTTATGGCAGACTTGATAGGATCATTTAACTCGGAAGAGTATGGGTATAAGGACTTGCAGGTAGTAATGCTCGGGCGCCCTGTTATAGGTTTGCTCGGGTTGAAGTACAAAGAAATGCAAGAGAAAAGCAACGTGCATGGAGCAGGCAAAAAACCGATCGCACGTAGTCGTGGGAATATCAATTATGAAGGAGAGGTAAAGGTTCTATTTTCCGAATTGAGAGCTCTCATGCAAAGCCAGGGAGTTGACGGTGGAGGTGTGATACGAATCAAGCCATTTGATATTATTGCTGCCTATGCGCCTGAAGACAGCATAGGGATAACTACCGATATTTTAAAGTATGTCGAGTTTACCGAGTGTGAAGTGCCAGTCAACCAGGGCGATCAGAAAATTGAGATTACGCTACCGGTTATCATTGGTGATATTCAGTGGAATGTGTAACAACTGAGAGAATTTTTTAAACCCAACCAGTATGAATATAGAAGAGCAAAAAAAAGAATGGCAGGCCAAATACGGAGAAGGTAACTGCCGCGAATTGATTGCCGATGGTAAGTCGGTTTTCGTTTTTGATCCCACTACAGACTTTAACAGAATGAAAGCTATAGTCGCGGCCCGGCAAAAGGGCGTGCGGCAAATGGTTGACTCCCTTCTAGCCAACTGTTGGCTGGGTGGCGATGAAGATTTGAAAAAAGATGATGCTTTTAAAGTTGGCATTGAGCAACAAACTGATAATCTCATTGACATTCCTGAAGCTATAGTAGAAGAGCTTGAAAATGGCAATTGCGAAATTGTTATTGATGGATTTAAACTGCTGGTAAGAAAGGCAACCCGCATGGACTTGGCTTATGCCGATGATCGCAATGCGGAAGATAAACCACTGCTGAGCAACATCTATTTGCTGGAGCGTGTCGCTTTAGAAGCGGATCAGTTAAGTGAACTGCGTAAAAATGTTCCTGCATACATGGCCGCTCTTCTGAAGGTGCGTGAGGTTAAGAATAAAAAATACGTTGAGGTAAAAAAGTTTTAAAGGAGGCAGAAGAAATACTCTCTGCCTCCTGGATACTTCAGAAAAACGCTTGCATTAAATACTATCTGCGCGAAGACCCTGACTCAATGAGTGATGAGCAGTGGGCCATGGCAGTGAAGATGCTGGAGTATGTAAGGCAAGAGGAGTTGAAACAGAGTTTAACAAATCGACCATTGCTTTGAAAGTCTACGAATACATCATACGCTTAAAAGATCAGGCCACCGACAAAATTAGTCGGCTGGCTAATGCTGCTTCTAGTGGTAAGAGTAAAGTGGATGCCTTTAGTGGAAGCATGAACAAAGCGACTAATAGCTCTAACTTTTTTGCAGAGGCTCTGAGTGGGGTGACTCGGTATTTAGGACCAGCGGCTCTAATTGCCGGCCTTTCTATGGGAATCACAAAAGCCAGCGCGCTTGCGCGTGAGTTTGAACAAACACGAATTAGTTATGAGGTAATGCTTGGTGGAGCTGAGGCAGGAAATAAAATGCTGAACGACACGATAGCTCTTGCCAACGTAACACCTTTTACTTCGCGCGATTTGCAAGCGAGCGGTAAGACATTGTTAGGCTTTGGTGTGGAGGCAAAAAAGATAATTCCTACACTAAGGATGTTGGGTGATGTGAGCGGTGGTAACTCAGAACGCCTTCGCCTGCTATCCCTCGCTTTTGCACAAAGCCAGGCTGCAGGAAGACTGATGGGGCAAGATCTTCTCCAAATGGTAAATAGTGGGTTTAATCCACTACAGGTAATCAGTGAGAAAACGGGACTCAGTATTGGCGAGCTGAAAAAGAAAATGGAAGAAGGAGCTATCTCTGCCAAAATGGTAGAAGCCGCTTTTATAAGTGCGACCAGCGAAGGTGGAAGGTTTTTTGGCATGATGGATAAGCAAAGCCAAACGGTGGAAGGTAAGATGAGTACTGTGGCCGATAAGCTGGAAATAGCCTTTACACAAGTTGGTGAAAACATCAATCGGCTATGGTCGCCTCTGTTAGATAAAATTATAAAAGTGTTGGATCATGGCGATATCAAATCTTCGATATCCGGATTCAAAAAACAAACCAACGCACGTGGAGAGCTTTCGGCTCTTTATGAAAGCTATCAAGGTTATAAAGGAACACCTTTTGAAAAGGAGTTTGAACAAAAAATACTAGATCAATTTCCTGAATTAGGAAGTGATTTTTCTTCAGGTAAATCAGCTAAACTAAGTGACAGTAAAGTGAAAGATAAGTTGTCTTCTTTGGAATTTGCTTCCATGGCAGCTGAAAGAAATATTGAAAAGGATTTTAAGCAGATAGGAGGATGGCGAAAAGAAATTGACAAACTACAAGACGAAATCAACACAGGTAAAATATCTCAATCGTCCGTATTTGATCGGCTTATTGGCAGTGATAAACTGAGTGAAGACGATATCAAAAATAGAATCGATGATATTGATAAGTTGGGTAAGAAAATAAAGGAGACTACGGAAGCGTATACCAAATTTAATAGTAGTAACAATCGTAGCGAAGCAGCAAAAAAATTGCTTTTAGCTATGCGTGGTGGTGTTGGTAACTCTTTTGGTGAATTAACTGAACCTACTAAGGGTAAATCCAAAAAAGAAAAAGACGGAACCGACAAGATCACCGGTGGTGGCAAGCAGGCCATCAATGTGACGATTAACATATCCACGCTTAATGGCATTGGCAATATTGAGAAAGTAAATGGTGAGATGGAAATCAATGGCCTGATGGATAAGATGAAGAAGGTGGCAGTTGAAAAAATGATTGAAGTGGTGAACTCAGCTAACTACGCACAGGCACAATGACACCGGGACAACAAGGTATACAATATGATCTAAGCCAGGTGTACACTACCTTTTTTGGTACGCTGCGCCCACCTTATCCTACGCTTGTATTGGATAGTAAGCAGGTCAAATTATCTCCAGTTGGAACTGCCAGGGCCCTGCGTGGTGCTTTCAAGTTTTCAAGTGGAATTAGTGGCACTGAATTTTCAATGCCTACAAAGATTGCCGGCTATCAATTGCCCAATGAGCCAACCATTCGAATACGAGGTGGTAAAGAGATCATTGAAACCAAAATTACAAGGTTGGACCCGGTCGGATTTTTGAACCGTCAAAATGTGCTGGAGGAAATCAATCTCAACAATTACAACATTCGAATTCGTGGTTTGCTGATCAATGAAAATGACCCGGACGATTATCCGGAAGAGCAGCTGAGGGCTTTGCGTGAAGTTGTTACTCAATCAGGAAGTGTTGCAATAGAGAATGCGATACTTACTATGTGGGGTATAACTCAGATTGCAATTTATGATTTTGATTTTCCTGAATGCCGGGGCATGGCTGTGCAGCCTTATGAGATCATCGGCACGAGCGATGAGTTGGTTGATTTAGAATTAGTAGAACGTAGTGAAAGTGTACAATGAAATTAATACTCATGTTTGTTTTGTTCTGTGACATAACCGTAGGCAGTTATCGCTTTCTCCAGTGTCACGAGGTGAAGATAGAGAAGAGCTGGCGCAAGTTGGGTGATACTTGTACTATTCAACTTCCTAAGCTTGTGCGCAGCCCTGATTTAAAAAGCAATACGCTTGAAAGCTTCATCAAGGTAGGTGATCCGGTAATCGTTAAGCTGAAGTACCTGGGCTTGGCTGAGCATACGGAGTTTGAAGGAATTGTAAGTCGCATTAAGCCAAACATTCCATTTGAAATAGAATGTGAGGATAGCGTTTGGTACTTGAAGAGGACTCCGGTAAGAAAAAGCTGGAGTGTAGCAGATAAGGCTACGCTGAAAGATGTGGTTGCTTACCTGGTTGATGAGGTTAATAAGAAATTTCCTGCTGCTGCACTTGACTTGAGCCGTGATCTTCCGGAAGTGAATTTTACGGAGGGTTTTGTTATCCAAAGTGGGAACAATGCAGCTACAGCATTGGAAAAGATACGTGATCATTTTGGGTTAGCTTCCTACTTCAAAGGTAAGACACTTTTTACCGGTTTGTCTTATCAAAAGACTTATGGTACAGTAAGGCACAGCCTGGCATGGAATGTTATTGATAGTGATTTGACCTATCGTAAGAATGAGGATACGCAGATTCGAATTAAGCCAATCGGAATTACCAAGCAGAATAAGAAAGTAGAAACAAAAGAAATTGTTGGTGATGCTTCCGGAGAGCTTCGAACAGTTCATTACTATAATGTAAGCAATGAATCCGAGCTTCTGAATCTTGCTAAAAATGATCTGGAGAAGTATAAGTTCACAGGCTTTGAAGGCGAATTTAGAACCTTCCTATATCCATACGCTGAGCCACTGATGATCACGGAGCTGAAGGACCCGCGCTATGGTGAAGTCCGTGCCGGCAGCTACATTATTGATTCGGTATTAACAACTTTCAGTGTGAGAGGTGCGCGCAGGGAAATTTCTCCAGGTATAAAAGTAAGCGCTTAGGTATGAGTGATAAGGAAATATTTGAGCGCATGAAAAGTGCATTTAAAGGAGCAATCCAATGCGTGCCGGCTACTGTAGTTAGTGTGAATGAAGTGAACTTGTCATGTGTGGTTACTCTGTTTGACGAAACAGAAATTCCAGATGTGCGCCTGAAAGCTTCCATCGATGAGGAAATAGTTGATGGGTTGGTGGAGATTCCGGAAGTAGGAAGTACGGTTTTGGTAGGATTGATATCCAACAACGAAAGCGATCGGTTTGTGCTGAAGTGTTCTAAGGTCGTTCGAGTGCTGTCGTTTGGTGGTTTAAACGGACCGGTAGTGATTTGGGAAGACAAGCTGAAGACGGAATTGGATAAAGTAAAATCACTGCTTACCAATCTGATCAATGTAATTAATGGAGCGCCTATTGCTGAAGCCGGCAGCGGTGCTCCAAGCTCTTTTCAAGCGGCATTGCAAGCTGCAGTAGCAGCGGATGAGCTACCCGATTTTGAGGATTTAACAGATCAAAGATTTTTGCATTGAGATGACAGATTACTTACTCGATACTGATTTTGATTTGCGCATCGAGGGCGGTGATTTTGTAGTTGGCGACAGCGACTTACAACATCAGCAGCTTTTGATGGGGCTTGAAAAAGGTGAGCTGCGCCAATATCCGAAAACTGGAGTTGGACTAACAAATTATTTGGTTGATGATAACATTGGCGATTTGTATCAGGAGATACAGCGTCAATTTGAAAATGATGGGCTGTTAATAAGTAAGCTGGAGGTTTCCAGTGAAGGGATTGTAAATGTTGTTGCTAGTTATCGATGAAAACTATTGATACATACAAAGATGAAAGTGCTGTAGACCTTTGCATTCGTGCCTATGGTCATATTGAAGCGCTCATTCCTTTTTGTAAGGAGAATGGCTTTTCGGTGGATTATGAAGACTTAGCAGGAAACAATTCATGTGTAATCAATGAAGTGCTGAAGACAGAGCTAAGCTCTTCGAAGCCTCTGTTTAGTAAAAAGCCTATTGTAAAACAATCTGTTTCAATTGTCAACGCGGAACAGAACTTGATCGATCTAGTACTTCAGGAAAGTGGAAGCATTGAAGGGTTTATTTCTTTTCTAAGGCTTAATAACCTTACTCCAAATTCTTTTCCTGCAGCTGGATTACAGTTGAGAGTTAATGAATTGGATGTAGTTAATACTGATGTGCGTGACTATTTGAGGTCAATAAGTCACAAAGTTTGCTCGGGTGTTTTTGATATAGATGCAAGTGGTGTTCCGGCGAATGTGTTGCTGAATGAAGATGGTACTCCTCTTCTTGCTGAAGATGGTTCTTATTTGTTGGCTGAATCTTAAATTTTAAAATATATGACTATTGCAATGTATTTGTGGTGCTTTGTAGCCGGCCTTTTAGGTATGGCTCTGCAGGTTTTTTTAAAGCTTAAAAGCTTAGCCGACAAGTCACGTGTTGGCAATGTTTCTTTTAATCCTGGCGATTACTTCAGAAAGGATTGGTTGTCTCTTGGCGCATCGGTCACAACCATTTTGATTGCGTTAGTTGTAACGGATGAGTTGATTGGATTCAATGAGCTTGTTTTACAATACATCCGGCTTGGTTTTGCCTTTGTGGGTTACACAGGTGCCGATATAGCTTCTCGTGTATTTGGTGTAATGAGCAATCAAATTAATAAGGTGATTGATTATAAGACTGATGTTGCAGATGGAAAGGTAAAGAGTGAAGCAGCTTAGGATTTTAAAACATGAGAGGTTATCTAATTATATTCTTTGTATTTGGCTTTCTGATATCTAAAGCTCAGAAAGTAAGTGATCTTCCCGCGGCCTCCTCACTGTCCGGGACGGAAGTCTTTCCGGTTGTGCAGTCAGGTTCAACTAAGAAAGCTTCGTTAAGTTTAGTTTGGAGTTCAATGCCAAGTATTTCCTGGAGTAGCATAACAGGAAAGCCAACTACGCTCAGTGGTTATGGTATTACTGATCCTGTGGTATTGACTTCAGGTACTTATTCTAATCCTAGTTGGATTACTTCACTTGCATGGAGTAAAATAACAGGAACGCCAACTACTCTCAGTGGTTATGGCATTACCGATGCTCTGAGTAAAATTGGTGGCGATCTTACTGGAACTGCGGGTGCAGGCTATCATGGTTTTATTGTTCAGTCCTCAACTCCAGCTACACCAAGTAGTGGATTTAGATTGTATTCAGATGCATCAAATAGATTTAGCTGGAAAGGACAAAATGGATTTGTAAGAACTTTTGATGGAACGTCAAATACAGCAGATAGAAGTTATACTCTACCAAATGCTAGTGGAACAGTTGCGTTGTTATCTGACATAACGGCCTCCAATGCTGGAGCATGGTCACTATCTTCTGGTGGCACGTTAACTGGTGCAAATAACATTATAGGCTCAGCAACCAATACGCTACGGTTCAATTTCAATGGAATTGGGATAACCAATACAGATGGTGTAGGATTATGGTTACAAAATTCTGATGCTGCAACTGCTGTACTTAATCAAAATCCCGGATCAATAGTTTTTGATGGTAATGGGTGGGCAACAACTCCAGTTGTATCTCAAAACGTGAAAGGTAGAATTTTAATGAGTCCGACATCAGGTACATCGAATCCAATAGGTACTTTCTCTTTTGCTTTTAATGTAAATGGCGCTGGTTATACTAATGCAATGACCCTGCAAAATAATGGGACACTGCAAGGTATATCTAGTTTAATTGCTGGGGGCGTAACGGTTAACGCTACGACTTTTTCAAATTCAGTGACCAATTACGCTACTGTTGGGTCATACACTGGATACACGACAACAGGAACAGTATCTACAGGAAGCGCAGGTATCAGAACTATTGTTGACTATAGTACCAATAAAACTCTTACTACCTCTGGAGGCGCTACCGTTGATTACGTTGCATTTTTTTCAAGGTCACCGGTTGCGGCCGCTGGAATTAACAGCTATATAGGATTTCTCCACGATCCTCCTTTAACCGGATCAATAGCTGCGGCGCATAATGCTATTAGGTCAAATATTGGAACAGTATTTATCTGTAACTCATCACTTGATACACAAACAGCAAGTACTAGATTAGATGTTCGGGGATTATCTGGAGGAACAAACATTGCCCGATTCGCTACAAGCGCAAACACAGAAAGATTTGCCTTTAAAGATGCTGGCGGCTTATCGGTAGGCGGAAGTGAGGGGACGAGTGGACAAGTGTTGACGAGCGGAGGGGCTGGAGCACCTGCAACTTGGACAAGTGTTAGCGCTTCTGGATTAACCATTGCAGCAGATGCTACCGATGCCAGTTTTACTATTGGAGTAAATTCAGTAAAATACTTACCGCCAGCTACGCTTACAACAAACAAAACCATTACGTTTCCTACAGCTACCAATGGTGACTACATTGAGATATACAACAACGAAGCTGGTTTTGTTTGGCTGTTGGCTGGCGCCCCTGTCTTCCTAGCGGACAATGTAACTGTCGTAACTCAATTACTTGCTAACGCAAATTATATCATCCGGCGCGTGTCTGGAAAATGGAGAATTGTTAACTAAGTATAAAAACCAATGAAGAAAATATTTTTATTATTACTCTTACCAATTGCATCGTTAGCTCAGATTCAATTTGGCAACGGCACAGGAATAGCAACGGGTTCAATCACCACGCAAAACCTTAACCCATTAACAGGTGTTCCAACAGCAGGATCATTTGTCAGATTTGATTTAAACAATCAGGCAACGGTGAGTATAAACGTGGCCGGAACTTACACCGGCGCGCTTTCTATTCAACTTTCTCAGGACAATGGAACTACTTGGCAGACGGTCACAAATGCGTTAGCGGTGACTAATCAAGTAACAAATGCGCAATCAGCGACCATAGCATCGGCAGCAGTCGGCGTATTCACAGTCAACGTAGCCGGATGGGAAACTGTAAGAGTTTCTGCTTTGGCAGCAGTAACCGGAACGGCAAATGTTAGGATAAAAGCGATAACCAATAATTTTTACTATACTCTATTTGCACCACTTCCGGCAGGCGCTAACACTATTGGAACTTTCAACTTAGGAACAGGAGGAACTTCCGCTACGTCATTAGGTAAGGCAGAAGATGCTGTAGCCTCATCTGGTGATACAGGAGTTCCAATCCTTGGTGTAAGAAGGGACGCTTTAACAACCTCAGCAAGCGCAGCAGGGGATTATAGCGAAGTGACAGTCAATAGATTTGGTGCGAAATATGTCGCTGGATTCCGTACGAGTGCAAGAACTTATTCAGCTAGCGCCAACATAACGGTTGCCGCCGCAGCTACGGATATTGTCGCATTCTTTGGAAATGCAACAACCACTGTGCAGATAACCAAAATTAGAATTACGGGAATACAGACCACTACCGGAATGGTTGATTTTATTTTGGTTAGAAGATCAACCGCCAATAGCGGAGGCACATCATCTAACTTTTCATTAGCCCAGCACGAAACAACGGATGCCGCTAATAGCTCAACACCTATTGCGTACACAGCAAACCCAACGCCTGGCACATCTCTAGGAAATATTAGACGGTGGTATCAGGCGATTTCAGCATCGGCTACACCCGAATTTTCTGAGTACACTTTAGAGTTTGGAGAGAATGGCAAACCGATAATTTTGTCAGGCACAGCTCAAGGGCTTTGCTTGAACTTGAACGGCGCCACCATAACTGGTGGTGTTATAAATGTATCAATTGAATGGATCGAATTCTAAAACTATAAAACCAAATGAAAAATTTGATCTGCATTACCGTATTTTTACTTGTATCTATTGCCGGATACTGTCAGGCATTGACACTTTCCGAAAAAGCTACCATTGCTCGAGATGAAGTCTTTCAACAAAGGCTTTATCAGGCTCTTTTCTCCAAGGCCAACGCGGCTATCAACGTCATTGTAATCGATAATTTGCAAAAGCAAAAGCAGCAGATATATGGCAACGCTTTTGTGCGTGGAGCTGCTGGAGGAATTGACATGAAAGTATTAACTCATTACTGGCTGGCAGGGTACACAAAAACAACTCCAGTGCTGGATGGCAATGGGCAGCCAACTGATGCAGAGATAACCAACTCAGTGCAGCTGGATAACATATTTAATAATCTTGCCGGGGTTTTGACTGGTGATAGTGCTTTGCCGGCTAATTAAGTGATCTGAACCAAGATGATTACAGTTAACGATATACTGACTCAGTTTCAAGCCTTCAAGGCAAGGGTAGATGAATACTATACATTGATTTACAATGAAGTGAATTCAGACGCCACTTTGGATGGAGTTAACAGCATAAGTAAAACTGCTGAGTATAACTTGTGGATGTGGCTATTTGCCGCCATGAGTGTAATCGTTAATAGCATCTGGGAAGAAAGGAAGAGTGAAATTCAATCCATTGCTGATAGTGCTATTCCAGGCACGGAAAAGTGGCTTCAAAAAGAAGTTCTAAAATTTCAGTACGGAGATGTCTTGAGTTTTGATTTAACATCTGCGAAATACTATTATCCTGTTATCAACGATGTTAATCAAATTGTAAAGAGATGTGCAATTCAAAGTGCTGGGTCAATCAGCTACGTTAAGGTTGCTAAATTGAGCTCAGGAAGTCCTGTCGCATTAAGTGTTGGTGAGTTAACCGCTCTGAGAAGCTACATCAATCAGATCAAATGGGCAGGAATGCAACTGGTTGTGAGCAGCGGTAATTCAGATAAACTAAATGCTCCTCTTACAATTTACTTTAATGGCCAAGTGCCATTGGTTGACATGCAAGCTCTATGCGAAGCTGCCTTTACAAATTACCTGGCCAACTTACAGTTCAATGGAGAGTTTAGCATCACAAGGTTGATCGATGCGGTACAAGAGGTCGATAATGTGAATGATGTTCGGGAAGGAGTCGTTCAGGCTAAAATAGATGCCGGTACCTATGCAACCGTATCGAGAGTATATGTACCGGCTAGTGGATACATCGAGAAGGATCCCGCCATTTCTTTTGCGACAATGTTCACTTACGTAGCTCAATAGTATGGCTCTTTCAAGTTATTCGTTAGACTTCTTAAAAATGATCAAGCAATTGCTTGGTTATCTGCTTAGGAAAGCTAAGAGAATTGCTTGGTTAAAAGCATGTTTGAAGCCTCTTCAAACGATACATGATTCGTTTCTAAATTACACTCAGATTGTAGTAGATGAGATCAAGTGGAATGGTCAGACTATCAAATTAGAACAGTTATTGATTCAGGAATTTGGGGCCGGCATCTACATTACTACAAATAGCATTTCAAATGATGGCCTTTATATAGGAGAATCTCCTGATTTAAGGAGTACTATAGGTTCGACTGTAGATGGCGCCCTGATCTATGATGGTGTCGGCGCTATTTCTCAATATAGCTTTACAATTAACGTTCCTGCGGTGATCGTTTTCTCTGCAGCTGAAATGCTTGGCTATGTGAACAAGTATAAAATGTTTGGTACTACTTACAATATTGTTATCGTATGAAGAAAATTAATTTGAGTAACATCGTTGCCGGTGTCAGATCATTATTTGCTCAGAAATCAACATTCGAGCACATTCAAGAAAGCTATGTGGAAAGCATAGCTTCAGTCATGAATGCCTTGCTTGTTAATGCTCCAGGCGTAACTCAAATGATTGGATTGGTAAATTCCGGTTCTGGATTAAACTATAACATTTCTGCAGGAGTCGTATTTTATAATAACGAGGTATTTGAAGTTCCTGCTTTTGTAGGTGTGGCTTCAGTTGGTCAGGTGCCAGTCCTTACACTTCAGACAACCTATCGAGCTGGTGACCCGGTTGTTTATTCAGACAACAACACTTTTAACACTCACGAGGTTCGCAAATTGGTTTGGAGCTTCGGAGTTTCTGGATCAGGACTATGCGACTTCTCCGCTCTATTGACTTTTAAGTCCCGGATAAACACCAACTTATTGGATGTTCCTGGTCAGCTGGCTGCTTTGGTCGCTTCAGCTCCAGCAACACTCGATACTTTGAATGAACTCGCTGCAGCTCTTTCAAATGATCCTAATTTTGCCACAACAACGGCTACAGCTCTTGCGGGAAAAGTTGCTAAAGCTGGTGATGTAATGACCGGGGCATTAGAGATTACAGGGGGAATTCGAACTCAGAATTCGGGTCCTTATTTTAAGCAGAAAACTATTAACATTGGAGTTTGGGACATGCAATCAACTGCTAACGTGACTATAGTTCATGGATTAGCTGATTTTACAAAGATAAGAGATGTTTCTGTTATGATCCTGAATGATGCGGGAACTAACCTGTATCCTTTGACACTATCTTCAAATGAGTTGCTTGATGCGATCAACACTATTGACGCATCCGTTTATTTAAAAAGAAAGGCAGCAGGTTTTTTTGATTCAGCAGCCTTCAACGACAATACTATGAATCGAGGCTGGATTTTTATTCAATACGAGGCTTAATACTGCTTTTGATCTACTGATCTGCCTAAAATTGTTGTAGGTTTAACCCTCTTTTAAGCTATTTTTTACATTGCTTTTTTGCTATCGATTTTTTAGCCTCAAAATCTTTGTTAGAATTGTGCACAAATTGAATTTTAAAAAATGCACTTTTTGAAGTGCCGATTATACATGGTTAAATCTGCTTTCGTCTTTAAATCAAAAATGGTCATATCCAACGCACAGCCGCGATTGTGACGCGAACCTTTATACGGACTCGCCACATACGTTGAATCTCCATTCATCACTTCGTAAAATTTTACCGTAGCCGAATAGGGGCGATAGCCATCAAATATTTTTATGCCATATCCAAGCTTATTAAATTCTTTCTGAGCTTTCAACAAGGCTGCTGCCACCGGCTTGCGCGCAAAGGCACGAGCACTTTTGTAAATCTTCGATTTGGTAAAATTATCTTCGGTGGCATATTTAATATCTAACACTACTCCGGGTATAAATTTCTCTAAATCAACCAACTCATTAGCCGGATCGCTTTCCACGCTTGCCTTATACGCAGGCAGCGTCATCGGACGCAAGCCATAATCGGGTTTCATCTTCAACTTCTCACGCGCAAATTTTTCTGCTGCTTGAAGCACGGCAGGCAAATCTTTGGACACCACATGCGAGCCCAACACATGGCCACCAGCACCCGGTATGGCCACCATCTCTTTTATATCGGCAGGTGTGCCGAGTTGTTCATTCATCACCTTCATAGCACTCACTTTCACCGTAGGGTCTTGCTCGGTCTCACTCTTGTAATAATAAAGTGTGAGCGATGGACATGTGACTTTCTTAAATGTCTCGGCCGTCATGGCTGTCTCCACCAACTCTTGCAACTGCACAATGGCCTCCAGTCGGTAGTTATTATTCCAGTATTTGTCTTTCAACGAATCGGGAGGGAACACACGTGAGTCGCCCCCAATTACTTTTCTTGCAATCTGTAAGCCCCACGGGTTGTTGAGCAGCCATGCATTGCCATCATTAATTTCTATGTTGGGCGACATGTTGATCATCGCATATACATCTTGCGGATAGGCCGCAGCCAACATAATCGACATGGTTCCGCCTGTAGAAGTGCTCATTAAAATAACTTTATCACCGAGTGCTTTGCCAATGGCCAACGCTTCTTTACTACTCGCCCACCAACGATCGGGTGAAAAATATAAGAGCTGATTGGTTGTGTCTACACCATGATCGGACATACGCGCTAAGTACAAGTTGCATCCAAACTTCTTCGCAAAGGACTCATGTATCGGGTCACCTTCTTCCTGACTGGCTGAAAAACCGTGAATGTACACCACACTATACGGAGTTTTCTTTTTGGAACTGTCGGCCCAAATAATACGCGCTTCATTATCCGGTTTTAGTTGATGCTTGCTCTCCTGCAACGCAACATATTTCTCCAACTCTTCCGCAGTTTGTGGAACCGTTGGCATGGTAGGATCATAAACAGGCGTAGATGGCGTTGGACCCATAAAATAAATGGCCACTAACAGAATCACCGGAAAGGTGAAATACATTATCTTTTTATTCATGATGATTGGATTACAATTTTAGTGATTCGAAGATACAAGATTCCTTCGGTTTTCGTTGTAGGAATATATTCAGTATTATTGACTGGTGGAAATCACCACAAATTGGGCTAATCGATTCGCCATAGTAATCGAATCACTAAACAATAAATTATGAATAATCAAGCTCCATCTAGTGCGTTTGTCGCAGCATCCTGGATTGCTCTCTTAGCCGGTATGATTTCTTACCTCGTAGGTTTGTGGAATGCCGAAATGTTGCTCAATGAAAAAGGATACTACTTTACAATTCTCATGTACGGACTTTTCTCAGCTGTATCACTGCAAAAAGTGGTGCGCGACCAAATGGAAGGAATTCCGGTAACGAATATCTACTATGGCCTTGCGTGGTTCTCCACCATTCTGGCGATTGTATTATTGATCATTGGCTTATGGAATGCTACACTCACACTGAGCGAAAAAGGATTTTACGCCATGTCGTTTATGTTGAGCTTGTTTGCGGCCATAGCCGTTCAAAAAAATACGCGCGATGCCGCAAAGGCGAATAGCACTAATCCTTCTTGATAAAGTAGATTGCTTTAAAACAAAGAAGCCCGGCCGGTTAAGCTGGGCTTCTTTTTTTGGTAGGAATCACCAATTTATTTTTTTGGCAGCCTGCTTTGGTTGAACCTCACCCCATCTGAGCTAATGCTATGTGATGATGCACCCAGTCCATCTCCGCAGAGTGGAAAAAACTCGTGCGCTCTCTGCTATCAACATTCGGATGAATCAATTCTCATGGGTAACATAAATTTTCAGAAAGCACTTCCTACAACGGGGTGAGGTCAACAGAAAAAAATAAAGAAGCATGTGGTATAAACCTCACCCCATCTTAGTGCATGCTGTACGATCATTCACCTAGCCCCCTCTCCGCAGGCAGAGGGGGAAGAAAACTCGTGCGCCCTCTGCAATTCTCCTTAATACAAAAGCAAAACAAAGCAATAAAATAGTGATGTGATGCTCCAGCTCCCCTCTCCTGCGGATCGGGGTAACATAAATTTTCAGAAAGCACTTCCTACGATGGGGTGAGGTCAACAGAAAAAAACAATGAAGCATGTGATAGGAACCTCACCCCATCTTGGCGCATGCTATATGATCATACACCTAGCCCCTCTCCGGAGGGAGAGGGGAACAAAACTCGTGCGGCCTCTGCAATTCTTCTTGATACAAGATCAAAACAAAGCAATAAAAATAGTGATGTGATGCTCCATCTCCCCTCTCTCTGCGGAGAGGGTAACATAAATTTTCAGAAAGCACTTCCTACAACGGGGTGAGGTCAACAGAAAAAAATAAAGAAGCATGTGGTATAAACCTCACCCCATCTTAGTGCATGCTGTACGATCAT